>Ga0210044_10000071_pt1 | contig 141510 bp, 128 predicted proteins | sample CryGey13umfilter_2_FD_183959 | JGI IMG/M metagenome (GOLD analysis project Ga0210044, IMG submission 183959) | Groundwater microbial communities from aquifer in Utah, USA - Crystal Geyser 4/9/14 3 um filter (SPAdes) (version 2) | ecosystem: Environmental > Aquatic > Deep subsurface >... | reverse complement strand
ACAAAAAATGCCTCTTTCTAAAAGAGTTTATGAGTGTAAAAATTGTGGTCTAAAAATAGATCGTGATTTGAATGCTAGTATTAATTTGGAGTTATATCCAACTACCCACAGCTTGTGGGGAAGTAAAGCCTGTGGAGAGTCAAACCAACTTAGTGGCAAGTCTATTAAGGATTCGGTGAAGCAGGAAGTGAACGTCCATCCCATGAAGAGTGGGAACTTGACTCATTGATCAAGTTTGAGTAAGTTTCATAGAGCGGTAAATAAAGAAGATTTTTAGAAATACCCATAGAATTATAGGGTTGATTGAAGCGCATCTGAGACTGGGAAAATAAATCCAGACTTGATAACCCCTTTACTGGTTGCCCTTGAAAATATAAGTGTGTGGGATACCAGTCAAAATTCATCATGGATTTCATGGCTTTGAAGTGAAGCAAAAAAGCATAATAATTGCATTGCTCATTATAATTAGATTCAAAGTTAAGTAAGTAATGATTAAACCAAATACGATCATTATCTTCCGTTAACCATACTTTCACCCCTGAATTATAAGTTTTCCTGAGTAAAGCTACAATGGTTCGTAACAAGTCATAACCTGTTAAAGATTGACTAATAATTTTACCGAATAAACCTATATCCTCTATTTCTAATTTTTGACTAGCTAAAATTCCGAACAATTCCTCCCCTTCACGACGAGCAAAAAAATTGAGAGTATCCAAGGCTTGATAAAGAGAAAGTACATTTTCTGAGTGGGAAAAAATGTTTTCTGGAAGTTTGCTTTGGCGAGTAAACTCTTGGGAAGAAATACCATTTTCCTTTAAAAATTTGAGCAGAGGCAAAAGACTACTTGCGCGAACTAATGGTAAATTGCTCATCATAGATAAAGTCAGTGGATAGTATTTATTTTGTTGTCGTTAAAGGTTTAAAATTTTTGCCTCTTTTGTTTAATCTCTAACCTTTATCCTATTAATTTACCCTAGGTTTATGGACTAATGTTAAAGTAAAATTAGGGTTAGGAGTAACAGTCAATTACTCCTGATCAATGAGTTAAAACTAAGAGGATTTTACCATGAGTACCTTAACAGATAACGATTTAAGAGAGTTAAAAGATTTAATAACTCAGTTAACCGATCGCATGGAAACCAGATTTAACCAAGTCGATCGCAAAATAGAAAAATTAAGCGAGGATGTTAACGAGACTAAAGTTGATATAGCTACCATTAAAAGCGATGTTAATGGATTAGGTAAAAGATTAGATAATCTTGAGTTTACTAACAGAGGTATTTTTATAACAGTTATCAGTGGGTTACTCCTAGCAACGATAACCTTGATCGTTAAATTTTTAGCTCCCCCCATCGGATAATTTTTTCAAAAAGTAAATTGAAATACAGTTACTTTTAAAATGTGTTTTCAGATACGCTATAATTTTCCCTATACCTTTTAATCTAAACTCTCCATAATCATAGCGATGGGTGAGCGAAAAAATAGTTGGGAAATATAGCTTTGAACATTGGGCAAAGGGCAAAGGGCAATGGGCAATGGGCAAAGGGCAAAGGGCAAAAAGCTAAAAATTTAGCCGTTATTATTTATAGATTAACCAATAATTACCCTAAGAAAGAATTATATGGATTAGTTTCTCAAATAAATCGCTGTGCTGTATCTATACCAAGTAATATAGCAGAAGGTTATGGAAGAAAATCTACTAAAGAATATATACAATTTTTGCATATAGCGTTGGGTTCTTCAAGAGAACTAGAAACTCAATTAATTATTAGTAAAGAAGTAAAAATAATTGAAAATATTGAATGGATAGATTTAGCAATAAATAAGGTAAATGAGGTACAAGCGTTACTTGTTTCCACGATTAATAAATTAGATAAATAACCTTTGCCCATTTAACTTTGCCTCATAAACTCCTCCCAACCAAAATTTCGTTCACCTCATAGCGATCATCTATTTCTATAACCATATCATAGGTTAAACACTGCTTTTGACGATCAAACTTTTACCTTGCTTATTTATATTTTTTAACATATTTGGCACGAAATGATAACCATAGTATTGGTATTGAACTGATAATGATTATTGGAGGCTTATACAGTGTTCAAAAGTCAAGACACTTTACTGATAACTTGACCTTAAGTTTTACCTTTATTCACAATTTTTAACTTGTTAACTTCATGAAATTTTTAACCAAATTAAAACTTACAACGTTCACCATATCAGCGTTGGTCTGTTGTAGTTCTATTAGTTTAGCCCAAATTCCTCAGATCCATCAAATAGCTCAGATGGAAAATACTAATAATTCTGCTCCTCAACAGTCCTCTCTCCCCTTCAGTGACATTGAGAAAAATGTTTATAAATCGGAAATTATCAGGGCGTGGGAATTAAAAATTATTGCAGGATTTCCTGATGGTACTTTTGCCCCAAATAAACCTGTTACCAGAGAACAAGCTATATCGATAATTGTTGATGCGATAAGTACTATGACTACGGTAGATCTTAATGCTAAACCCACTCGTCCTGTTCGTCTTTTTACTGATGTACCTAGCGATCGCTGGAGTGCTCAAAAAATTGCTTGGGCACAGTGGAATATTTTTCCTACAGGTACGCTAACAGGTAAGTTTCGCCCGACGGAGAATATTACTCGTAGTGAGTTAGTGGACTTCCTGAGAAAATCGGCGGAAATGCTGAAAGTAAAAGCGGGACGTTCTCCAGCCTTGACTCCCACTCAACAACCCATCAATTTTTCCGATGTCTCTGGTTATAATCAACAGTTAACATTACAGATGTCAGCTTATTGTCAGATTGCTTCACCCCTGGACGAAAAAGGTAAGAAGTTTGCTCCTAATAAACCTGCTCATAGAGATTACACCGCAGCAGCCATCGTGCGTACCCTTAAGTGTGTTGAAAATGATACAAAATAAGAAAGAACAAACTAGGTTAGGATTTTCGAGAAATAAATAATTGTTAATTCAGGTGCTTAAATTCAAGTACCTGCTTTTAGTCATTTATTGCCTGTCTTAAATACTTCTGTTCTGCTCTACTAAAAATTCGATGACACTTTAATGATAAGTCAAAAAAAATAACTCTATTTAATTTCAGCAACTAATTTCAATGTTTTTTTATAAATAAGTATCTTCTCAATGAGTATCTCCAATACTTTCATTAAAAGACCTGTTTTAGCAACAGTTTGTTCTTTAGTCATCGTTTTAGCAGGGGCGATCGCTCTTCCGTTACTTCCCATCGCCAAATTACCCCAACTTGCACCCACCCAAGTCAAAGTTACCGCCTCCTATAATGGTGCAGATGCTCAAACCACTGTCAATACCGTCACCACAATTATCGAACGGGAAATTAATGGGGTGGAGAATATGAAATATATTAGCTCTAATACCAGTAATGACGGGGTTTCTAATATTACGGTAGCCTTTCCCACCAGTATTGATCGAAATGAAGCACAAGTTAACGTTCAAAATAGAGTATCTTTAGCAGAGCCAAAATTACCAGATTCCGTTAAGCAAACAGGGGTAAAAGTAGATAAAGCCTCTCCCAATATCCTGTTAGCCTATGCTTTTTATGCCGATAAAAATGACGAAGGAAAATCCATATATGATCCTGTTTTTATTAGTAATTACGTTGATTTGTTCGTCACCGATGAAATTAAACGTATTTTTGGGGTAGGTTCAATTACGGTTTTTGGTGAACGTAAATACGCTATGCGTATATGGCTAGACCCTTACAAGTTAGCCTCTCGAAATCTCAGTGCTAGTGATGTGGTTCAAGCTATTCAAAATCAAAACTTACAAGTTGGAGCAGGGCGTATTGGTCAAGAGCCTTCCCTTCCCGAACAACAGTTTGAAATTCCCCTTCGTAGCTCAGGACGTTTCAGAACTCCCGAAGAAGCGGAAGAATTGGTGGTAAAAGTTGGGGATAACGGTACTTTAATTAAACTTAGGGATGTAGGCAAAATAGAATTAGGTGCTGAAAATTACGACACTTCAGCAATTTACAATGGTGAACCTGCCATTGGTTTCGCTATCTATCAATTACCCGGCACAAATGCTTTAGCTACAGGAGAAGCCATTAAAAATAAGATTACAGAATTGCAAAATAGTTTCCCCTCTGGCTTAAAAGTTGATGTGGCTTTTGATACCACAGATTTTGTTACCGTTGCCATCGATGATGTTAAGAGTAATACTTTTGAAGCGATTATTTATGCCATTATTACCATCATGATCTTTTTGCAAAATTGGCGTTTAGCGATTATTCCAGCTATTGCCATGCCTGTAGCGATGATCGGTTCATTAGCGGTAGTTTTAAGTTTCGGATTGGAATTAAATTTGTTAACTCTATTCGGGATTATTTTAGCCATCGGTACGGTGACAGATGATGGGGTGGTAATTGTGGAAGCGGTGCAAGTCAAAATGTCTCAAGGAATGAGACCGTTACAAGCCTCCCTCGATGCTATGGAAGAATTAGGAGGTGCCATCGTCGCTTCGGCGTTGAGTCAGTTAGCGATATTTATTCCCGTAGCCTTTTTCCCGGGTACAACAGGGATTGTTTATCGTCAATTTGCCATAACTTTAGCCGCAGCCATTGTTTTTTCTACCTTTAACGCCCTCACTCTTTCCCCTACTCTGGCATCCTTGATTTTACGCCCAAAAAATGCCTCTCCTGATCCCCTTGATCGAACTATTAATTTCTTATTCGGTTGGTTTTTCCGTCTTTTTAACACCGTTTTTGGTTGGATTGAAAATCTTTACGGTAAGTTAATCACCACCCTAACTAACATAAAATTAGTAATTATGATCATTTTTGTGGGGGGATTAGCGGCAACAGTATTTATGTATAGCATTATTCCCTCTGGTTTTATCCCTGAAGAAGATCAAGGATACTTTTTTATCTTGGGTAATTCTCCTTCTAATACTTCTTTAAACTATACCAACAAGGAAGTTGCCCAAGTGAATGATATTCTCAAAGATATTCCCGAAGTAAAAGGTTATCTAGGCATCGCAGGAACAAGTTTTGAAGGTAATAACTACAATAAATATCTTTTCTTTACCCGTCTGAAGCCTTGGGAAGAACGATCAAACCCTGAGCAGTCAGCCTTTGGGTTATTAAGAAATCTTAATCAGGATTTGAGAACTAAAATGACAGGCTCAAAAGTAGTGGCAATTAATGCTCCTGCCGTAGATGGTTTAAGTGCTACAGGGGGTTTAGAGTTTCAGTTGCAAAATCGAAGCGGTTTACCCATGGAAAACATGATCGAAGTAGCACGAAAATATATCGCTAGTGCTAATAAACGCCCCGAATTGCAAAACGTCTTTACTCCATTTACATTTTACACAGATCAACAGGAAATCAATCTTGATCGAGATAAAATTAACGCCATGAATGTGGATGTATCTGAAGTGTTAAACACCTTGCAAACCTATATCGGTTCTCGTTATGTTAATGACTTCGTTTTTGCTAACCGTCAATATCGAGTTTATGCCCAAATGAAACCCGAATTTCGAGCCAATCCTTCGGATATTGAGAATCTTTATGTTAAATCTCGTAATGGTGAATTAGTACAACTCAGTAACCTTGTCACCATACAAGACATTAATTATCCTCCTACCCTAACTAATTACAATATTTATCCCGCTATCAAAATTCAAGCCGCCCCTGCTAGTGGTTATAGTTCAGGTCAAGCTATCAAAGTAATGGAAGAAGTGGCAAAAGAAACTTTACCTAATGGTTTCGGTTATGAGTGGACGGGTAGCGCTTTAGAAGAATTATCCGCAGGAGGTGCAACGGCGATAATTTTCGGTTTAGGTTTTGTGTTGGTATTCCTTGTTTTAGCGGCCCAATATGAAAGCTACATCGATCCTACCATTATCATGCTTACCGTGCCTTTGTCCACTTTAGGGGCATTATTAGCAATCTGGTTAAGAGCAAATCTTTTACAAGAGGGGGGATTTTGGCCCGTTATCAGTAACGACATTTACGCTCAAGTGGGGTTATTGATGTTAATTGGCATGGCATCGAAAAACGCTATTTTGATTGTGGAAAGTGCTAACGAATTTGTCGAGCAAGGTTTGGAATTTACCCAAGCTGCCATCGCCGCCGCTAAATCTCGTTTTCGCCCCATTATGATGACTTCTCTATCTGGTATTGTGGGATATATTCCCTTGATGACGGCAGGGGGTGCAGGGGCGTTAAGTCGTTGGTCCATCGGTACTGTAAGTTTTGGGGGTTATCTGGTGGCTACAGTATTAAGTTTAGCGATCGCACCTATTTTATATATTGTCATTAAAACCTTTGAAAAGAAAGTTTTAGATAGCTAAGCTGGTAGTTATCCAATGATAGTTGCTCTAATTTAAAAAATTGGAAAAATAATGACTTTTCCTGATCTTTACCCATAAATAATTTTATTAACTACATATAAACCTATGAATTATTCTCGCCTTTTATTAACTGTTACTCTTTGTGTAACTTTTGGTTTAGATTTAGCACCGAAAATACAGGCTCAAAATATTCCAGTTATGGCTACAAACACACCATCCATGACAACGGAAGAATTATTCACCCAAGTCTGTGATTTTCTCAAGAATCAACAATCCATCAGTGTCGAAATGGATATTACCTATGACAACGTTCTCACATCGGGATCAAAAGTTCAATATAGCGGTTACAAAAAAGTTTCAGCCCAAAGACCAAATATGGTAAGAGTTGACACCGTAGCGGATCAGGGTAATCGAAGTTTTTATTATGATGGTAAAACCATTACCTTGTTTTCTCCTAGTTTGAAGGTTTTTGCCTCTAAAGAAGCACCAGCCAATATAGATGAAATGCTGAACACCATTGAGGAAAAGTTGGGTTTTACTATTCCCATGGCTAACCTATTTACCACTAATCCTTGTGTTATCCTAGATAATGTTGTAGAACAACCTTTATACATTGGCAGTAACTTAGTTAATCGAGAGGAAACGGATCATATACTGATTGTTACCGATGATTGGGATGGACAAGTGTGGATTAGTCAAAATGATCCTCCTCTCATCAAAAAGGCGATCGTCACCTATAAAAATTTACCAAATTCCCCTCAATATACGGTGTTATTTTCTAATTGGAACTTTAAACCGTCTTTTGCTCTAGATACCTTTACTTTTAAACCCTCTGAAGATAACTTCAAGGTGGAAATATTGCCTTCTGAACCGTAAAACAGGCATCTTGCCTGTGAGACATTTGTGGGCAATGCCCCCCTACTCAGTAGTCTCCTTATTAAGGGGGGTTGGGGGGAATCGATAAACAAACTTTATATTTACAGGAGTAAAATCATGAAACTATCCCATAAACCCTTTATTTTTACGATGGCGCTTCTTTTAACCATCTTCACTGTTTTATCCGATTTCGCCTACGCTGGACGTGGTGGCGGTGGCAGGGGTGGCGGTGGTGGAAGCCGAGGTGGTGGTGGTGCTAGAACTAGCAGTGTACAAAGATCAAGCGGTTCGAGAAGTTCAGGTTCAAGAAGTAATGCTTCAATAGGTGGTGGTGCATCTCCACGAGTAGGTAGTAGTACCAGTTTACAAAATCGTGGTAATTTTAGTAACTCCTCCCAAAGCCGTCAAGGTAATCGTCAAGCTAGTCAGGGCAATCGACAAGATAATCGTCAAACTAATCAGGGAGAAAGACAAACTAACCGCAGTGATGCTGAAGGTAATCGTCAAGATAACCGCAGTCAAAATCAAGGAAACCGTCAAGACAATATGGGGAATCGTCAAGATAACCGTCAAAACAATGCTGGAAATCGTCAAGATAATCGTCAAAACAATGCTGGAAATCGTCAAGATAGCCGTCAAGATTTTGTCAACGATAATTGGTACGGTGGCGGTTGGTATGGCGGAGGCTACTATGCCCCTCCTGGATGGGGTGCTTGGGCAGGATTAGCAGGATTAACGGCAGGATTAGCCATCGGTGCTAGTGTGAGTACTCCTCCCCCCTACTATGATACTGTTTATGTTGGCTCAACTTCTTATATCTATTCCGATGGAGTTTATATGCAACCCAGTAATGGTGGCTATGTCATTAGTTCACCCCCAGTAGGGGTAGTGGTTAACTATCTCCCTGATGGATGTAAAATGATTCAACAAGGCAATATTCAGTATTACGACTGTGCAGGGATCTATTATCAAACTTTTTATCAAAATGGTGCAACGGTTTACAAAGTCATACAATATTAATTTTTACTCAGATCGTGGAAGATAGGAGAAAGAGCAACGGGATTCAAATTGAGTTAAACTATTAATTTTTATGTTATTTTGACAAATTTTTGAGCCAATAAATCAATACCCGTAATTGCCGTACCTACTACCACGGAAAAACACCCTAAATCAAGGGCTTTTCTTACTTCTTCAGGGGTTTTAATTCCTCCTTCACAAATAATTGGTTTATCGATAGTTTTGACTAATTTCTCGATAAATTCAAAGCTAGGGGGTATCAAATCCTGTGTTATTTCTGTATAACCATAAAGAGTTGTACCAATAAAATCAGCCCCAGCATTAGAAGCAGCGATGGCATTTTCGAGAGTATCAATATCAGCCATTACCAACTTCCCTAGTTTTTCCTTAATTTGAGTGATAATTTCTGCGAACGTCTCCCCATGGGGACGACTTCTTTGAGTGGCATCAATGGCTATAATATCAGCTCCTGCTTCACTTACCGCTAGGGCATCCATAAAACGAGGAGTAATATATACAGAAGAATTAAGTCCCATTTGTTTCCATAAACCGATAACGGGAATATCTGGTAATAATTGCTTAACCGCTCTAATATGACTAGGGCTATCAATTCTTAAACCTTTTGCCCCTTGGTTAACACAGGCTTTGGCTATGGCTGAAATAATATCTGGATTATGTAACGGTGAATCACTAGGCGCTTGACAGGAAATAATGAGACTCGATTGTAAGGTTTCGATCATAAAATTATGAACTTTTGAGCTTTATAAATTAGCGTCTGTTTCCCATCTTCTCAGGGTTGAGGTACTAACACCTTTTAATTTTGTGGCTTCAGAAATAGATAATTTACTCATTGTTCTAGTCTAGCTCAATAAATGAGTAAGTTTAAGAAATTTAAGTAATTTTTTGTTAACTGTTAAAAGCCCCTAAATTCCCTATAATGGGGACTTTTTTATGCCCCAAAGTTGGGGCAAGGGGACAAAAATTAATCGTTTAATTTAAGATCTCTTAAAGAATTAATATCAACTTCAATGGAAGGCCCCATAGAAGAAGAAACATATACACTACGCCAGTAACGACCTTTAGCACCCGAAGGACGCTGACGATCAACGGTTTCTTGTATTGCTTTTAAGTTAGATAATAAATCCTCAGTAGGGAAAGAAGATTTACCAAAAAGTACATGGACAATACCAGTACGATCCGCACGAAATTCTAATTTACCAGCTTTAAACTCATTAATAGCCCCAGCCAAATCAGTAGTAACAGTACCACCTTTAGGAGAAGGCATTAAACCTTTAGGACCTAAAACACGACCTAATTTAGCGATTTTAGGCATCATATCGGGAGTAGCGATTAAAACATCAAAATCCATCATTCCTTTTTGAATTTCGTCGATTAAATCTTCTTCCCCAACAATATCAGCACCAGCTAACTCAGCTAATTTTACTTGTTCACCTCTAGTAATTACGGCTACTCGGACAGTTTGCCCTGTACCTTTAGGTAAACTAACAGTAGTTCTCAATTGTTGATCCGTGTATTTAGGATCAATCCCTAAGCGGATATGAACTTCTGTCGTTTCATCAAACTTAGCAGTAGCAATTTCTTTTAATAATTGTAATGCTTCTAAAGGCTGATAGGCTTTGGCTTCCACCTTAGAAGCCGCCTCTTTATATCTACGACTTACTTTTTTACTCATTTACGTTATGTATCTCCTTGGGTAAAATAACGAAGTTATACTTTTAGTGGTCAGTTATCAGCGTTACAGAGGTTCTGTGGCTTCAAAATATGACCTTTGTGGTTGTATAATACCTCTCCCCAGAATAAAATTTCTTTTATATTCAACTATGTGTTAGTTGGGTTCGTGGGTATAAAATTGTTGTTTTTTTTAATCAACTACGGTAACACCCATATTACGGGCAGTACCAGCGATAATTTTCATAGCAGCTTCAATGTCATTAGCATTCAAGTCTGGCATTTTGGTTTGAGCAATGTCTCGTAACTGATCCCGAGTAATTTTTGCGACTTTAATGCGATTAGGTTCTTTTGAACCAGTTTCAACACCTACCGCTTTTTTGATTAACACAGAAGCAGGAGGAGTTTTAAGAATGAAAGTAAAACTACGATCTTCAAAAACAGAAATTTCGACAGGAATAATCATCCCAACCTGATTTGCTGTTTTGGCGTTATATTCTTTACAGAATGCCATAATATTCACACCATGTTGACCTAATGCAGGACCAACGGGGGGTGCTGGGTTTGCCTTACCTGCGGGTAAAGCTAATTTGATCAATGCAACGACTTTTTTTGCCATTGTTAAAGTATCCTTTTATCCTTGTTTTTCTACTTGATTAAATTCCAATTCTACGGGAGTATCTCGCCCAAAGATTGATAATAGTGCTTTCAGTTTACTTCTTTCTGTACTAACTTCAATTACTTCTCCTGCAAAATCTTTAAATGGACCAGATAATACAACAATCTTATCTCCTACCTGCATATCAATTTTGACTACAGGTTCGGCATCATCCATTTGTTTGAAAATGCGGTCAACTTCTGAGTGGGATAATGGCATTGGTTTTACATGACCTCTACCTCTACCTACAGCTCGTCGTTGTTCTGCTCCTACAAAGTTAATTACATTAGAAGTATTTTTTACCATTTGCCAAGCATCATCATCTAAGATCATTTGCACTAGCACATAACCGGGTAACACTTTCTCTTCTCCGTGATAGCGACTGCCATCTTTTCGGACTTTTACAGTGGGACTTTGAGGTATCCGTATATCTAAAACACGATCACCGAGGTTAAAGCTATTTACTCTTTGTTCGATGTCGGTTTTAACTTTTTTTTCGCAACCCGCTGCTACCTGTACAACATACCAACGGGGTTTTCCCACGGCTACTTTTTTAGGAGTTGATTCAGGTTCATTCTCAGGAGTAAAACTCATTAAAACACCTTCCCTGCAGCCCAGCCAAATATTTTATCTACGAGATAAATCAAACTAGCTACCAGAGCAACCATTAAAATTACCGCAAGAGACTCACTAAGTAGTTGTTGACGGGAAGGCCAAACAACCTTAGCCAATTCTTGCTTAGTTTCCTCTACAAAATTAGCTTGAGTCAAACTATTATTTTGAGAGTCAGACGGAGTAATGTTTTTCTCCTTGACAGTTTCTTTATTTGCCACGATAATTCCCTCATTAATAGACGTTTCTTTGTGATTATGACCAGCAAAACCACTATTTAGTCTCTATTATAGAGTTATTTCACTACATAATTATCTTTTGTTAGACCAACACGCCCTAGAGGACTCGAACCTCTGACATTCGGTTTTGGAGACCGACGTTCTACCAACTGAACTAAAGGCGTATATCTAAATAATATAACTTTTTTGATTAAATTTTGTCAAGTATTAGAAAATATTAACCTGTTTATAGTTAGTTGGAACTAAACTTCAAGATAGTAGTTATAACAGTTATACTTTTTGTTTCACTTAGAGTGTTGTACTAAAGTATGTAAATATAATAGAGAAACTATTTTGCTTTAACCTTACTCCCTTCAATGGGGCGATCAAAACGTTGTTTAATACGGGTAGCTTTACCGACTCTATCTCTGAGGTAGTACAATTTTGCTCTTCTGACTTTACCACGACGAATTACGAGAATGTTAGCGACGACGGGAGAATTAATCATAAAGACTCTTTCTACGCCAACACCTTGAAAAACTCGTCTCACGGTAATTGTTTCGTTGATACCGCCATTACGCATGGCAATAATTGTTCCCTCAAAGGGTTGTATTCTTTCTTTACCACCCTCTTGAATGCGTACACCTATTTTTACGGTGTCGCCGATATTGATCGATGGTAATGTGCCTTTGTCTTTCAGATAACCAGCTTCAATGGACTCGATTATCGCTTTTGCATTTATAGACATGGAGATTTATTACTCAAAAACTCACAATTGTCCATAATAACTTTTAAGTGGATCTCTTGTCAATATCTATTTTTTGACTATTTTAACCTGAGTGAACCATAAAATTTTCGGAGGGTAAAGGGTAAAGGGTAAAGGGTAAAGGGTAAAGGGCAATGAAATTAAAATTGACTCAAACTATTTAATTTTCAAAATTTATTTATTATTCACAAATGATTTAAAGATTGCTATAGATAATTTATGATAGGAAAACTATTTATTCCGATAACATCAATATTTTTCTTGAAGGTGAATATCTTATTATGTCAAATCAAATTCAGTGGATAAATGCTTTGTCAAAAAATGCGTCTTTAGAAAAAGCCATTGATGAAGTAGTGACTAAAATAAAGGCAAAGTTAACTACAACTCCTCATCTGGGGATTATATTTATTTCTTCAGTTTTTGCTAGTGATTATCCTCGACTGATGCCCATTTTATTAGATAAATTATCATTACCTTGTGTTATTGGTTGCGGGGGGGGTGCAATTGTGGGGATGAAAAATGATCATCAACCTCAAGAAATTGAGGGAAGTCCAGCTTTGAGTTTAACAGTAGCGACTCTTCCTGATGTTCAAATTACTCCTTTTTATGTCACGGCACAGGATTTACCTGATTTAGATAGCTCTCCCACTCAATGGTGTAAGATGATTGGTGTAGCCACAGAAAAACAACCCCATTTTATTCTTTTATCGGATGCTTTTTCCGCTAAAATCAATGAGCTATTAGAAGGTTTAGATTTTGCTTATCCAGGGGCAACTAAAGTCGGTGGTTTAGCAAGTGCTAGTACTATGGGCGTGGGTAGTGGTTTATTTTATTTTAATGGAGATCATGAGCAAAAATCTTTTTTCACTCAAGGTACTGTAGGAGTAGCTCTTAGCGGTAATATTAAGATTCAATCCATCGTCGCCCAAGGTTGTCGCCCCATTGGTAATATTTATCAAGTTACTAAGGCTGAAAAAAATATTATTCTCGAAATGACTGACAATGTTGGTAAAACCGATAATCCTCTAACTTTATTACGACAGTTAATTGCTAATCTTAGCAAAGAAGATCAAGATTTAGCTCAATATTCTTTATTTATGGGCATTGCCAGAGATGAGTTTAAATTACAGTTAAAACTAGGGGATTTTTTAATCCGTAACCTTGTCGGTGTTGATCCTAAATACGGTGCGATCGCCGTAGGTGACAAAATTCGGGCAGGGCAAAGGATTCGTTTTCACTTAAGGGATGCAAAGGCTTCTGCTGATGATTTAGAAACTTTATTGACTAATTATCGTAACGAAAATTCTGATAATGTTTCATCTATTGGTGCATTAATCTTTTCTTGTTTAGGTAGAGGAGAGGGATTGTATGGAAAACCTAATTTTGACTCTGAATTATTTTCTGATTATGTGAGGAATATTCCCCTATCAGGCTTTTTTTGTAATGGTGAAATTGGCCCTGTAGCAGGTAATACTTTTCTACATGGTTATACTTCCGTTTTTGGAATTTTTTCTCAATTACATCAATAAAAGTTACCCACTACTATCCCTCATTAAATATCAACCGGGTGGCCATTGCATTTGGCGATCGCCTAAAATATGTAAATGAAGATGATCAACGGTTTGTCCTCCATCGTTACCATTATTAATTACAATACGATAACCATTAGAAAGATTGGCATTGGCGGCCACTTTTTTAACGGTTAATAGTAAATGTCCTAATAATGTTTGATCATCATCTAGGGCGGTGTCAATACACTTAATCAATTGTTTAGGAATAAGGAGAATATGAGTAGGTGCTTGAGGATTAATATCAGTAAAAGCTAAACATAAATCATCTTCATAAACAATATTAGCTGGAATTTCTCGACGAATAATTTTACTAAAAATAGTTTCACTCATAGGTTTAATTTAACATTCTAAATTATGGATTTTTCTATAGCCTAATAACCAATTTGCGATGGTAGCTCGACGGGTTTGAGGAGGTCCAAATTCACCTATTTTATAACCCTTAAAACCTAATTCTTCTTTTAATAGTTGTTTATTTTCAGGAAGAATTGAGCGAGTTAACTTGACATTGGGGGGGCGATTAGCTATAAAATCTGGGGGGCTAGGATACTCTTGTTTCCAAGATTCTTCTAATTGAGAAATATCCCATGTTTGATTAACTGAATCGTAACGATAACCTAAACAATACCAGACTAATTTATTAACAAGATCGTTGTCTAATTTTTCGTCAATGATTTGCCAAATAGTATCATTATTAAGAGGTGGTAAATTCTCTAACATCTTGTTTTATTTTCTCCTAAAAAGGGAAGATTTTTTGATCTAATTAATAATAGATTATTCCCTTGATAAAAATAACTTTAACTAATTTAATTATCAATTATGAAAAGTCAATTGTCAATTATTTTTCGACGTCGCTAAGATTAAAAATAAACGGCACATTTCCGCCACTTCCACTACCATTAGTTACTAATACTTTTGGCATTTGAGCGCCACCAAAACGCCATGCTTCAATGGCTTCTTTTTGCAAGACTAGATTACCCCCTTGATTATTTAATGTTTCAGCGAGTAATCTTTGGGCTTCTGCTTTACCTTTAGCTCGATTAATGTCGGCTTGGGCTTGTTGTTCGGCTTCTTGAGCGATGTAAACTGCTCGTTGCGCCCGTTGTTCAGCAATTTGTTTTTCTTCTACAGCTCTAGCAAATTCAGGGGAAAAAGTCAAGTCAACAACACTGGTATCTAAAACAATAATACCGTATTTTTCTAAACGACCATTAAGGGCTTGATCAAAATCATCTTTTAATTCCGTACGTTTAGTAATAGCCTCTTCTACGGTACGTTTAGCGGCTGCTACTTTAAAAGATTCTTGGGTTTGAGGTGCAATAATTTTAGAAACAATATTCTGTAATGTGCCTTGTGTTCTTCTTATGTTTACTACTTTTAAAGGATCAAGACGGAAATTAATGGCAAAACTAGCGGTTAAATTTTGTAAGTCTTTTGTGGAACTTTGAGCAGGGACTTCAAATTTTTGCACTGTTACGTCATAAATATCTACCGTTGAAATAACAGGAGGCTTGAAGTGGATTCCTTCTAATAAAGCACCATCTTGAGCTTTTCCGAGAATACTTAATACTCCTGTTTGTCCTGGGTTAATGATAATAAATGAATTAAAGCCTACAAAAACTAATAAAGCGGCTAAAATTCCTCCAATTAAGTTAGATATACTGGCGGTTACTTGACGACTCAATTTTTTAGACTCCTAATTTATAACAATTGATACAATTTACCTTATTGTAACGGAGATTTTACTTCTATTCTGAAATTTAACGGGTGATTCCATCAAGGCGATCGCAGATAAATAGGCTGAAAAATAAAGAAAAAGAAAAAATCTTAAAAAAATGTTACGAAATGTGAAGAATTACTACTAAAATGATAAGGAGAAATAGTATAAAAGAAAAAAATAGATGCGAATAGCCATAGCAGGTGCAGGATTAGCAGGACTTTCTTGTGCAAAATACTTAACAGATGCAGGACATACACCCATTGTCCTTGAAAGAAGAGACGTTTTAGGCGGTAAGATTGCCGCATGGAAAGATGAAGATGGAGATTGGTATGAAACAGGACTTCATATTTTCTTTGGAGCTTATCCTAATATGTTGCAATTATTCCATGAATTAGGAATAGAAGACCGTTTGCAATGGAAAGAACATAGTATGATTTTCAATCAGCCTGAAAAACCTGGTACTTATTCAAGGTTTGATTTTCCTGATCTTCCAGCTCCCATCAATGGTTTAGTAGCCATTTTAGGGAATAATGATATGTTAACTTGGGGGGAAAAAATAAAATTCGGTTTAGGCTTATTACCAGCGATTGTTAAAGGTCAAGATTATGTAGAGGAGATGGATAAATATTCATGGTCAGAATGGATGGCAAAACAGAATATTCCTCCTCGTATCGAAAAAGAAGTTTTTATTGCCATGTCAAAAGCATTAAACTTTATTGATCCTAATGAGATTTCAGCTACTATTTTATTAACGGCTTTAAATCGCTTTTTACAAGAGAAAAATGGTTCTAAAATGGCGTTTTTAGATGGTTCACCCACAGAAAGATTATGTGAGCCTTTAGTAGAATATATCACCGCAAGAGGAGGTGAAGTGCGTTTAAATGCCCCTTTAAAAGAGATTTTGTTAGAAGAGGACGGAAGCGTTAAAGGCTTTTTATTAAGAGGTTTAAATGGTAGTGAAGATGAGATTTTTACCGCCGATGCTTATGTTTCTGCGATGCCTGTCGATCCTTTGAAAGTGATGTTACCTCAACCTTGGAAAGAAAATCCCTTTTTCCAAAAATTAGAAGGTTTAGAAGGAGTACCTGTTATTAATTTACATTTATGGTTTGATCGTAAACTTACCGATATTGATCATTTATTGTTTTCTCGCTCTCCCCTTTTAAGTGTTTATGCGGATATGAGCAACACTTGTAAAGAATATAGTAACCCTGATAAATCAATGTTAGAGTTAGTTTTAGCTCCTGCTCATGATTGGATCACAAAATCTGATGAAGAAATTATCGCTGTCACCATCGAGGAATTAAAAAAACTATTTCCTCAACACTTTAACGGTGATAACCCCACGAAACTTTTAAAATCTCATGTGGTAAAAACCCCAAGATCAGTATATAAAGCGACACCAGGGCGACAAGCCTATCGTCCATCTCAAAAAACTCCCATTTCTAATTTTTATTTAGCTGGAGATTTCACCATGCAAGAATATTTAGGAAGTATGGAAGGTGCTGTATTGTCAGGAAAAAGAACTGCTCAAGTAGTTACTAAAGATTACCCCGTTAATAGTACAACGAAACAACCAGCGTTAGTGTAGATTAATTACAGATAAATATAACCATGACAGAATATTTCTTGTCTTGACCAATAATTCTCTCAAATACTGAGAAAATTTATGATTCTTGGATTACCTACCATAAACTATCAAATTATTGCTGACGGTAGGCAATGCCTACCCTAGGTTTATCTTATTTCGTCTTTCTATAATTAGTGATAAAAATTGCTCAGAAAGTGAGACAATACTGTAGAATCGTCATTATTCTTATTTTTATATATAATCTTAGCTAACTATTTCAGCAGGGATGAATGCTGCAACTGCATAAAAAATTACAACCGAAACAACCCCTAGCCTCTCCAGAGGAATCCTATGAATACTGTCGTCAGGTGACTGCTAAGTATTCTAAAACATTTTATTTAGGTACTTTATTAATGCCTAAAGAAAAAAGAAGTGCCATTTGGGCTATATATGTCTGGTGTCGGCGTACCGATGAATTAGTGGATGGCCCTCAAGCCCAGTTAACGACTCCTGAAACCCTTGATTTATGGGAGAAACAGCTAGAATCAGTATTTGCAGGGCAACCTATCGATGATCCTGATGTGGCTTTAGTGGATACCCTCACACGTTTCCCTATGGATATTCAACCCTTTCGGGATATGATTGCTGGGCAAAGAATGGACTTATACCGTAATCGTTATGAGACTTTCGAGGATTTAAAACTCTATTGTTATCGTGTTGCTGGTACTGTAGGATTAATGTCTTCTTCTGTACTGGGAATTGATAATAATTATCTCAATGCTCCTTGGTATAATAATTCAGTATATATCCCCAAAGAAGAAGCCATCGCCCTAGGTATTGCTAATCAATTAACGAATATTCTCCGAGATGTGGGAGAAGATAGAGGCAGAAATCGAATTTATTTACCTTTGGAAGATTTAGCTAAATTTAATTACACCGAAGAAGAGTTATTTAAAGGAGTAATAGATGATCGTTGGTGTAACTTAATGCAATTCCAAATTGATCGAGCAAAGGAATATTATGAATCCGCAGAAAGAGGTATTAAGGCGTTAAATTCTGATGGACGTTGGCCTGTTTGGTCTGCTTTAATGTTATATCAAGGGATATTAGATATTATTGCCAAAAATAACTATGACGTTTTTAATCGTCGTGCTTTTGTGCCTACTCCCAATAAAATGCTTTATTTACCCGTTGCGTGGTTAAGAGCGCAGGTTTTATGAAGTAACAATCTGAGTTAATCATAAATTTTTTATCAAGGTAAAAGGAGAAAGTAGCGGCTTAATATATTAAGCCCGTACAATTGACTAAACACTTTGATTTATAAGTATTTAACCTGATACCCGATACCTGAAACCTGAAACCCGATACCCGATACCCGAAACCTGAAACCTGAAACCTGAAATCTGAAACCTGAAACCTGAAACCTGAAATCTGAAATCTGAAATCTGAAACCTACCCTCACCAAAATACTATGAGGCAAACCCTAATTAATTTTACCAAAATGTTTGAGAGGCCAAAATGTAAAAATGGCCTTACCGATAATATTTTCTTGAGGTAAAAAACCCCAAATATGAGAGTCATTAGAATTATTACGATTATCTCCCATCACAAAAACATACCCTTTGGGAATTTCTATGGTGTCTAAACTATACTCAGGATTTTCAAAAATATATTCTTCTTTTGTTGCTATTCCGTTGACATAAACTATTCCTTCTTTTACCGCTACGGTTTCTTTTTCTTGGGCAATAATTCTTTTGATAAATGCTTGACTTGCGTCATATCCTAATACCTGTAACTGTGGCGGAGGAGTAAATACTACTATATCTTGATCTTTAGGTTTTGTAAAACGATAAGAAACTTTTTCCACTACTAAGCGATCGCCAATATCAAGAGTGGGATACATAGACTCAGAAGGAATAAAACGAGGTTCGGCGATAAAAATTCGGATCAAAACCGCTAAAATTAATCCTATAATGACAATACCAAAATTTTCTTTAATTTGAGTCCAAAGAGGAATTTTTTGAGAGGAAATAGAAGTTTCGGTGGGTTTTGTCATAGAAATTCAAACTATAATTTGCTGAAAAAAGGTTTTCCTGAAGACTAAGTTTTACTCTTATTCAGCTTTTGAAATTAAGATATTAACTTTATTTTGGGGGGGTGCAAACGAGGATAATAGATTTACTGTTTATCAACGTCTGCACGGATAATTAACAATTAGCAATTAACAATCAAGAAGTAATAATATCTTAATTAATGTTCTCCTGTCAACTTTATCGCTTCCTAAAACAGTTTTATTCTGGTAATTTATATTGGGATACAATTTTTTGAGCATAATTAGGCACATGATCTGCTAGTTTTTCGGGGTAATTACGCTTAACATAGAGATAATTGCGAGTAAAATGAGAATCAATGGAGAAACGAGCATATTCTAACCCTTGAGGGCCAATTTTCTCGATTACTACTCCCATAAGTTGTGCTGCCCACATAGGCAATGTTACGCCTTTATCATAAGCTGGAATACTATTTTGTACTGCTTGTTTGCGATCGCCTTTAGACATTACTGGTTGAGTATCAAGTTGATCATGAACTAAATTTAACATTTCTTGACCAGTGTCATTACGCACTACAATCCATTGCCAACCAAAAGGTGCGCCCATATAACCTACAACTAAATCTGCCAAAGAATTGACATAATCAAAACAAGTCATACAAGAAGGAGCAAAAACATCTTTTAACTGGTTGGTTTTTAAGCCAAAGAAAGGTACTTTTTCCTCGCTACCATCTTCATGTTTAAAATGTACTCGAAAATCTTGCATAAATTCATAGGCAATAACAGTATCAGGGGATTTGCTGGTAGTTTCTAAAAATTTCTGTAAACCAGCACGGGTGACATTATCAACACAAGGAGTACCTAAAATATAAAGTTTTTCTAAACCTAATTTTTTTTCTACCGCGCGTAAGGCTTGAATTTGACAACCAACACCGATAACTAATAAGCGTTTCATCCCTGATTGCTCAATTTGTTCTAATACTGATAAATTGGGGGATAAAGTAGGCTTATTTACCCTTGCCCTTAAAATTTCGTCAGTGGTAGTGGCAATAATGGGTTTAGGTTGAAAACGATCATTTTCGCTACTTTGAACACATACAACCCCTTCTACTAGCCCTTGAGTTAACATTTCACAGGCGATGGTACTAACAATACCAGTCCATTGAGCTCCTTCGATGGGTTGTTTTTTCTTTGCCGACATCATCTGTTGATGGACTCCGAAATAAACGTCATACTCATTGTTTAAATCTCGACTACGACCATGGGCATCGGCTTCTAATTCAGCGATTTGTTGATTAATAAAAGCACAGGCTTCTTTAACATAATGAATATAATAAGTATCACACAAGCCACATTCACTACATAAATCTTTGGCAGGGCGGCGACTACCTGATTTTAAGGCTTTAGCTTTTTGATGAGAAGTAATTCGAGTCATTTTTATAATTCTTTTAGAGGTAATCAATAATTAAATTTCGCTTCTTTGGAAAATTTTACAATAAACTAGAGTTAAAAAAATTAAAGACTACAACTTTGTCGTTGACGTGTATGTTCTGGATAAAGCCAAGAATAAGCAAAATGACTAATTGATTGTACTGGTTTTGCAGAAGTTCTAATGGCTTCCATTTGAGATTCTAAAGAAGGACGTTTTCCCTCATTTCTACCCCAAAATCCCGCTAAAACAGGCATAACATTACTTCCTTGAGAAGATGCGCTTAAAACCCTTTTTACTTGATCAACAATACAATTAGGATTACCACATAACGCATAAGACATACTATGCCATTCCATATTTTGAGAAAAACTATCCCAAGGTTGTAAACGAGAATCAAAACCAACGTCTCCGACTACTTGATTCCCATCGGGGAAAAATACTGCACCCGTAGTTATTCCTCTTTGTTTGACTTGATTAGAAGCAAAATCGAGAAAATCAATGACTCCTTGAGCCGCATGAGCTACGGTAAAATACCAAATATCTATTTGTAAAACTGATAAGGTGTTTGGTGCAGAGGCACTTCTACCTTGCCAAAGGGGAGTTTTTTCATCGGGATATAAATTTTTCATTTGTGCTATATCATTAGCATTAATAAAACCTTGATTAACATATCTTTCTAATAGCCATCTACCTTGTTGATTTTGAGCTCTTCTGAAAAGAGTTTGTTTAGAAGCATCCCCATAAATCCATAAATCTTTGACTTTACTAACCACTGATTGTTGTCCACTACCACGGGGATAACGAATATAATCGAATAAAACACCATCGGGACGACGCTGTATAACTGCCTGTAATAATTGTGTATAGTCTTGACGAGCTTGGGAATTATAAGGATCAATAAAGGCTTGAGATTGATCATGCACAACATCAATACTACTTTGTCCTTTGCCGTTACGAGCTAAAGCAGGTTGGCGATCGGGTTTTTGAGAGTATAAATAGCCAAAATTCATGGAAAATAACCAAGCATAAACTTTTAAACCTCTTTCTCTTCCTTTTTGTAGAGTTTCTGCGTATAAATCTCGATTTTCTTGTCCTGATACATCTATAACACTAGGCCAAGGAGTGTAATTACCATTTTTTGGTAAAAGTACTTGACTATCGAAAAAAACTTCTAAATAAACGGCGTTATAACCTTGATTAACTACGGTATCTAATACTTTATCAATTGATCCTGCCTGAACATCACAAGGATATAATCTAACCCAGATAGCTTGTTCTTTTAACCAATTATTTTGACGACAATTTCTTAATAAATTTCCATGTTGTTGCAACATTTGTTTATATTCTTGTTGGGCGGCGGTATTTCCAGCTATAGCTTTTTGACGGAGATTTTCTTTTATGGTGATAGTATTTTGATCTAATTGACAGTAAGAATTAGTAACGGCAGAAACGGGTAATTTAAAAAAAGTTTGACTGACAATAGTAATTAGAGTGAGAGTAAATTTAGTCCAAGAATTTTTCAACATTATGATGCTTTTAATCCAAACATTTCAGTTATGATAACGAATCAGGAAAGTTGTTTTTATTTTTCGGTTTTTAAAATGGGTAATTGAGAAAGAGGTACAGTTAATGTTACCGTTGAACCTAAACTTTCGCCCATACTATAAAAAGAAATTTTACCGCCCATAGCTTCAATAAGGCGTTTAGAGATAGCCAAACCTAAACCAGTACCTCCATAAGCCTTTGTTCTCGAACCATCAACTTGATAGAATGTTTCAAATAGCTTTTCTTGTTTATCTAAAGAAACCCCGATACCTGTATCCGCTACATTAATTTTTACCATGCCAGGGACACTTACATCTAACACTGAGAATTTTTTGGAGATAATTTCTGCGGTAATTTCAATTCCTCCCTCATGGGTAAATTTAAGGGAGTTTCCCACTAGATTTAACATTACTTGTAATAATCTTTGATAATCCGCTTGAAGTAATATTTCATCATAAGTTGAAGGTAAATTAATTTTAAAGTAAATATTTTTTTTCTGTGCTTGATTATGAGCAAATTTATAAATTTCTTCACAGATGGAGTTTAAAGAGATGGAATCTAAGTTAAATTCTAATTTTCCTGCTTCTATTTTGGCAATATCTAAAATATCATTGATTAAGTTTAATAAATGTAAAGCGGAATGATAGGCTTGATCAATAAACTCTCTTTCTTCTTCTATATCATCAGCCATATCGTCTAAAACTAATTTTAAAAACCCTAAAATTCCGTTTAATGGTGTTCTTAATTCATGACTTGTACTAGCTAAAAATTCGCTTTTTAATCTTGATGCTTCTTTTGCTTCAGCGTTTGCCTGTTCTAGTTTTTGATAAATTGTACCTTGAGCAATGGCTGTACCAACTTGATCTCCCAATTCTTGGACTAATTCTAATTCTGATTCATTCCATTGTCTTTGGTGATCGCATTGATGAAGACAAATAATACTGTTAAATTCTTGTTGATAAAAAGTAGGTACTAATAACACTGACAAAGCCTGAGAAGAAGTGCTGCCATCTAAATTAATAGTAGTAGGTTGGCGAAATAAGATTGCTTTTTTTACTTCTTCATAGTCATGAAAATTGAACCTAAATCCTAACAAAGAGTTGTAACGAGGATCGCAATATTCAGCTTTAATTTCTAAAAAATCTGTATCATAACTTGGGACAATAATCAAACAACGATTAACTTTTAAACCTAATCCTATACTATCAACGGTTTGTTGCCAAATAGTTTCTAAATCAAGAGTACGGCGAATTTTTCGAGAGATATTAATAAGTAATTTTTGGTAACTTTCTGGATAATTATTACTAAAACCATGGGGAATTAAAGAAACTTCCTCTTTTTTTAGAGAATTTCCCATTACTAATACTAATTTTGCGTCACCATTGAAAAGGATAATCGGGCTAATAATTAAGTTAAAAGGAAATGAGTAATTTTCATCAGAAAAAATATAATGACACTGCTCAGGAATTTTACGAGTTAAAACCCTCTCGATACATTCAAGATAAGTTTGTTTTTGAATGGGGAATAATTTTATTTTAGTTAAATCATCTATAGACAATGGAGGCGAATCATCGTCTATAGATGGCATCGAATCCCTTGATGATCGCCAGTAAAAAGAATGATAATGACCTAAAATATCTTGAGTAAAAACCAATTCAGCTCCTAAACTCGATAGATTTTGAGCATTATGTTCGAGAGGATTTAATGTCATTGATTTTCGAGAAAAGAATACAGAAATCGACGAAAATATAAAAAGAAAAAACTAAGAAAATTTTTAGTTTAACTGTTAATTGTTTATTGATAATGATTAATCGTTCCATTCTCCTCTGGGAGGTACGGGAGGATTACGGTGTAAATGACGAGTTAAATCATCATCTTGTTGTCTTTCACCTTTTAACCATTCTTTGAGAGCAGATTCAATAACTCGACTAGGATCGTTAGTTAAATGTTTGATTTTTTCTACTAATTCAGCATCAAGATGAATAGAAATTTCAACTTTATCTGTACCACGACCTTCAAACAAAATGTTATTTTTTATCATAATATTTAATTCTCCTTTTAAGTATAAATTTTACAAAATTATTCTATTTCTATTGTCCTAGATTTTTCGCTATTTTCCTAGATCGTTGTGAAGATAAGTTAAGAAATCTTAATTTTCAGTCAAGAAAAGAAATATTTTGATATTAACCATCTTTCACTAGAAAAAGAAATAAATAAGTTAATCCTAAGCGAATTTCCTATACACATATTAAAATAAATTAAGAAACGTTAATTCTTTATCTTCAAGATTTATCCATTATCAAAAATAAAATTTATGACTGACGCTCCCGTTAAACGACTGCGCAACTTTTCGATTATTGCTCATATTGATCACGGTAAGTCCACTTTAGCAGACCGTTTGTTGCAGGTAACTGGTACTGTGGGAGAGCGAGATATGAAAGCTCAATTCCTCGATAATATGGATTTAGAGCGTGAAAGAGGTATAACAATCAAACTTCAAGCCGCTAGAATGGAATATAAAGCTAGAGATGGAGAAGATTATGTCTTAAATTTAATTGATACCCCTGGACACGTGGACTTTTCCTATGAGGTTTCCCGCTCTCTGGCTGCCTGTGAAGGTGCTTTATTGGTAGTTGATTCTTCTCAAGGGGTTGAAGCCCAAACTCTGGCTAATGTTTATCTTGCTCTGGATAATAATTTAGAAATTATCCCTGTGTTAAATAAAATTGATTTACCTAGTGCTGAACCTGAACGAGTTATCAAAGAAATTGAAGATGTTGTTGGCTTAGATTGTACTAATATTATTCATGCTTCTGCAAAGTCTGGTATTGGTATTGAGGATATTTTAGAGGCTATTATTGCCCAAGTACCTCCTCCTGAAGATACCACAGAAAAACCTTTACGCGCTTTAATTTTTGATAGTTATTACGATGCTTATCGTGGAGTTATTGTTTATTTTCGAGTGATGGATGGACGCATTAAAAAAGGCGATCGCATCTTGTTGATGGCATCAGGAAAACAATACGAATTAGATGAAGTGGGAGTATTATCGCCGACTCAAGTGCAAGTAGATGAATTACACGCAGGAGAAGTGGGATATTTAGCGGCGGCTATTAAAGCAGTGGGAGATGCAAGGGTAGGAGATACAATTACGTTAGTAAATCAACCAGCCAAGGAGGCTTTACCCGGTTATACCGAAGCGAAACCGATGGTATTTTGTGGGTTATTTCCCATCGATGCGGATCAATATGCGGACTTAAAAGACGCTTTAGAGAAGCTAAAATTAAACGATGCAGCGTTATCTTTTGAGCCTGAAACATCAAGCGCTATGGGTTTTGGTTTTCGTTGTGGTTTCTTGGGTTTACTACACATGGAAATTGTCCAAGAACGTCTGGAAAGGGAATATAATTTAGATCTGATCACTACTGCACCTTCGGTAATTTATCGAGTTACTAACATTAATGGAGAAGTGATGGAAATTGATAATCCAAGCGCACTACCAGATCCACAAAAACGAACAAAAATAGAAGAGCCTTATATTAAAGTTGATATTATTACTCCTGAAACCTATGTCGGAACTTTGATGGATTTATGTCAAACTCGACGGGGTATCTTTATAGATATGAAGTACTTTACCATTAATCGTACTAATTTAATTTATGAAATACCTTTAGCAGAAGTTGTAACAGACTTTTTTGATCAACTGAAATCTCGTTCTCGTGGTTATGCTAGTATGGAATATCAATTAATTGGCTTCCGAGAAAATCCTTTAATTCGCTTAGATATTCTGGTAAATAAAGATCCAGTGGACGCTTTAGCCATGATTGTTCATCGAGATAAAGCCTATAATGTTGGACGTGCTTTGACGGAAAAACTGAAAGAATTGATTCCTCGTCATCAATTTAAAGTACCTATTCAGGCGGCAATTGGTGCAAAAGTTATCGCTAGTGAGCATATTCCAGCCCTAAGAAAAGATGTTTTAGCAAAATGTTACGGTGGTGATATTAGCCGTAAGAAAAAGTTATTGCAGAAACAAGCTAAAGGTAAAAAACGGATGAAATCTATTGGGACTGTGGACGTACCTCAATCAGCTTTTATGGCAGTATTAAAGTTAGATAGTAATAGTTAATTGTAATTTTTTTATGGTAATCAATGAAGAATTAAAAATGACAATTATTGATTATCATCCCATACTAATTTTACCTGATACGTCTTTTTTAGATGTCATCAAAAAGTTAGTTATGGGTCATAATTATTTAATAGTTGTAGATAATTTAATCCCATTGGGTTTTATTTCTGAGAGGATTATTCTTAAAATAATTGATTCTAATATTAATATTTATTCTTTACGAGCTAAAAATTTTTGTGAGAGTTTTCCTTCTGAAAAAGAAACAAATTTACCCGATTTATTTACCCTTGCTCAAAATATTTATACAGAAAAATATCAAGTTTACGGTTGTTTAAATAATCAAAATAATTTAATAGGAATAATCACTGCTAAAAGTCTTTGTAATTATATTCAAAAAGAAGTATTTTATCAACAAGTTTCCATTTTAGAAGTAACTAAACCAAATTTAATGGTAGTTTCTTCTAATTATTCTCTGTTAACAACTATAAAAAAACTAAGTCTAAATCCTAATCTTGAAGGTTTTGTCTGTGAAGTAAATTCAGAGTTAAAAGTATTTAGTTTTCAGGCAATTATTAAAAAATTAATAGAATCAAATTGGAAAAATAAAACTCTTAATGAATTAGATAACGAAAATTTGCCCATCGTCATAAATCAAGAGAAAATTTCTGTCGTTAATACTTATTTAGAGAATCATAGTGGGGTATTAATTAAAAATGATTCCGTACCTATTATTAATAATCATATTCTTGTAAATTCTTCACTTAATGTATTAAATAATAATAAACAAAATCACCCTTTAAAAGTTACTAATCAAATTAATTTAGTGACTTCTAAATATTTAATTAAAGTTTTAACTCCTTTATGGCAAAATGAATATTTAAAACATCAACAACAAGAAATTCAAAGGATAAAAACTGCTTTTAAATTTGAAAAAAAACAGGTTGAACAAGAAAAGTTATTATCAGGGTTAAGCTCTCGTATTCGCAAATCACTAAACCTAAATGAAATTTTAAATAATACAGTAAATGAGGTACGAGACTTTTTAGATTGTGATCGAGTTATTGTTTATCAGTTATATCCTGATGGTGATGGGGTAATTATTGCCGAATCAGTAACCCAAGGGGTAATGTCAATATTAGGTAGAGTAGTACAAGATCACTGTTTTGCCAAAGATTTTATTAAACCTTATTTGAATGGAAGAATTCAAGCAGTAGATAATGTTTTTACCGCTAATTTATCCCCTTGTCATCTCAATTTATTATTAGGGATACAAATTCAAGCTAATCTAGTTGTACCAATTATTTTTCATGATCAACTATGGGGTTTATTAGCTACACAAAATTGTCTTCAACCTCGTCACTGGCATGAAGATGAGTTAGATTTACTGCAACAATTAGGTACACAAGTTGCCATCGCTATTCAACAATCAGAATACGCACAACGGGCGTTAGAAGTGGCAAAATATCAAACTGCCATCGCTAAATTAGGCAATACGGCTTTAATTAGTCATAATTTAGATACTTTAATGAATACGACAGTCAAAATTGTTAGTAAAACTTTAAATGTCAAATTTTGTGATATATTACAATTAAACTTAAACAAGGCTTCTTTTATCCTAAAATCAGGTGTTGGCTGGGATGCTGATTGGATTGGATTGGCTCAAATTGGCTCATCTCCTCGTTGGATGCCGGGTTATACTTTTAGTACATTGCATCCTGTTGTCACAGAAGATTTATTCATTGAAACTCGTTTTAGTCCTCCTCCTTTTTTACATAATACAGGCATTATCAGTGGTGCGATGGTGAATATTGGCGGTAAAGATAACTGTTTCGGCGTTATGGGTATTTATAGTAAAACTCCTCGCAAATTCACCTCTGAAGAAATTAATTTTTTACAAACCGTTGCTAATGTTTTAGCTACTGCTATTGATCGTACTAATTCTCAAAGACAACTAGATTACTTTTTCAATCTTTCTTTGGATATGTTTTGTATTGCGGGGGTTGATGGCTCATTTAAAAGGGTTAATTCGAGCTTTTTGAGTACTTTGGGTTATACTTCAGAAGAGATGGTAAATCAAAATATGCTTTCTTTTGTGCATCCTGATGATGTAGAAATTACTAAAGATGAGTTACAAAAATTGAGTAATGGCTTTTTTAGTCTTAGTTTTGAAAATCGCTGGTTAACTAATGATGGGCAATATCGTTGGTTAGCATGGAAAAGTTTACCTTATGAAGAAGGAATTATTTATGCAGTGGCTAGAGATATAACTTTAGCGAAACAAGCAGAATCTCAGTTACGCAGTTTGAATGAAGAATTAGAAAGTAGAGTTAAAGATCGTACGGAAGAATTAGAACAGACTACGACTCAATTAAGAACTTTTGTGCAAACGGTAGGTACTGTTTTAGTGGTACTTAATCAAGAATATCGTATTGTGGAATGGAATGAGGAAGCGGAAAAAGTTTTTGGTTGGAGTCGAGATTCTGTGTTAGGTGAAGATTATTTTTTACTCTTTATTGCCCCTAATGAGCGAGAATCTTTAAAAGAAAACCTCGATATGAGTTTATCTTACGGTAAAGTGCAACGTAATTTAGAGAGTAAAGTTTTAGTGGCTGATGGTAGTGAAAGAACATTACTTTGGAATGTCAATCGTTTTACCGATAATCATGGAGTTGGTATTGGTATTATTGCTTGTGGGCAAGATATTGAGGAAGTACGTTTGGCACAATTAAGATTAAAATTAAGTGAGCAACGTTTTCGCAGTATTTTTAATCAAGCCGCCGTCGGTATTGTACAAGTTAGTTTACCGGGTAAGTTAGTTTTAGTTAATGATAAGTTTATCCAATTAGGAGGTTACACTCGTGATCAATTGGTAGATATAGATTTTCATTCTTTGATTCATCCTGATGATGTGTCGGCAACTTTGACGGATTTGTCTGATTTATTGTCGGGAAGTAATCCTACTTTTGAGAGAGAAATTCGCATTAAATGTGCTGATGATCACTTTTTGTGGATTAATTTAACTATGTCTGTAGTTTGGGTTACTATTGATCCTTCTTACTTTATTGCTGTTATTAATGATATAAGCGATCGCAAAAAAGCGGAAGAATCTTTACAACAAAGTGAAGGGCGATTGAATAGTGTGTTAAGCTCACTACAGGATGTTGTATGGTCAATGTCTTTACCAGATCTAACTCTACGTTATATTAACCCTGCTTGTCAAATACTTTATGGATATTCTCCAGCACAGATATTGGCGAATCGAGAAGTTTTATTAGACATGATAGTACCAGAATATCGTCACTTAGTAGAAAATAGTTGGGAAAATATTATCGAAGGTTATTCTTTAGGTAATTTACAAAATCAGGAGGGGAAAAGTTGGGAATTAGAATATAAAATTCAGCTATCAACACAAGAAACTCGTTGGATTCGAGAAAGATCCCATATCGTTTATGATCAATATAATAGAGCTATAAGTATTGATGGTATTTCTACAGATGTTACGGAAAGACATTTAGCGGAAGAAAAATTGTTTAAATCTCTACAAGAAAAAGAAATCTTACTTAAAGAAGTACATCACCGAGTTAAAAATAATTTATATGTAATCTCAGGTTTACTCAATTTACAGTCAAGTTATATAGAAGATGAAAATGTCAAAAATTTATTTCAAGATAGTCAAAATCGCATTCAAACAATGGCGGTTATTCATGAGCAATTATATCAATCTGATGACCTTTCTCAAATTAATTTTGCTGATTACATTAAGAAGCTAGTATCAAATCTTTTTCTTTCTTATAATCATGATAAAAAAGGTATCAAACCTGTTACTAATTTAGATGAATGTTATTTAAGTATTGAAATTGCTATTCCTGCAGGATTATTAATCAATGAATTAATTACCAATGCTTTTAAACACGCTTTTCCCAACGGTGAAGGAGAAGTCATGATAAATTTGACTTTAGGAGAAAAAAAACAGGTAATATTAGAAGTTAAAGATAATGGTATCGGATTACCTCCAGATTTAGATTGGAATAGAACTAATTCATTAGGGTTACGTTTAGTAAGATTATTAACTCAACAATTAGATGCACAAATATCTGTGACAACTAATAATTTTGGTACTTGTTTTTCTATCAGTTTTAGTACTTAATATAATCAACAGCATTTTTTATTCCATCATTGTTAATTAATGACAAGTATTGATGATATGAAAGTAAACATATTACAAATATTAATCGTGGAAGATGAATTGATTGCCGCCGAGAGTCTTGCCTTAGATTTACAAAAACTCGGTTATCAAGTTTGTGCTATGGTTAACACGGGGAAAAAAGCCATTGATAAATGTCAGGAGTTAAATCCTGATTTGGTGTTAATGGATATTATGTTGAAAGGAGAAATGGATGGAATTACTGCCGCTGAAATTATTTATAGTCAATCAAAAACTCCCATTATATATCTTAGTGCCTATGCTGATGAAAATACCCTCAAACGAGCAAAATCAACTTGTGTTTATGGTTATTTAGTCAAGCCTTATAAAATTGCTGATGTTAATACTACTATTACTATAGCTTTGGCAAAACATCAAGAAGATTTACAAAGAGAAATAGACTTATCCGCAGAAAAAAAACTTAACAAGATTAAAACCCAAGCCTTAGCTACCGCTTCCCATGATTTACGCAATCCTCTTACCAGTATTCTTGGTTATACCGAATTAATCCGAGATTATGGCGATCGCCTTTCACCTGAAAAGAAACAAAGATATTTCAATTTTATTAAATCTGCGGTAGGGAAGATGAATGATTCCTTAGAAGATTTATTGTTAATTAGTAAAGCAGAAGAAGGAAAAATAACTCTTTATCCACAACATTTTAACCTAGTAGAATATTTAAACATAGTAATAGATGAACATAATAATATTTCTGAAAAACATAATATAATTTTTGAACGGAATACAGATAATTATCAAGCATATCTTGACCAAAAAATCTTAAATCATATCTTAAATAACTTAATATCTAATGCCATAAAATATTCTCCAGAAGGGGGTAATATTATTTTAAGATTAAATGCCGATGAGAGAGAGGTAATCATAGAAATAGAAGATGAGGGTATTGGAATACCAGAAGATTATCAAGCAAAATTATTTACTTTATTTGAAAGAGGAAGTAATGTCGGAAATATAAAAGGAAACGGTTTAGGATTATCTATTGTTAAAAAAGCAGTAGAATTATGTGAAGGAAATATTAAAGTTAATAGTAAGGAGAATAAAGGCACAAAATTTAGTATCATTATTCCCCAAAATGAAGAGAAATCTTGTACATAAATTAAGTTATAATTTACTTATCATCAGTAGTGGATAAATAATGATTTTCGGGGAAATTTTTTACATCTAAGATTACCTCAGATTCAAGAACTAATTGTTGATTTTCCCATTTTTTTTGTTCAATTTTTTTTAACTCCAATTCAGAATCAAAATTTAAGCCTAAAGCGACAATTATTTTTTCTTTATTGGCATATAAATCCATAAAAGCGCCAAGCCAATATTGTGCTAAAAAAGGTTCTAAAGCAGTGATAACACCTATAATTAATTCACTAGGAGGATGTACTTCTGAAAAGCGTTTATCATCTAAACTACGCTCTCCTGTTTCCCATGTTTCACCTTCAAAAGATCCTTGTACAGATACAAAATAATTCTCTTGACAATACTTATTAATCCATTGTCGATTATGTTTATAATAATGTAACCATTTTTTTTTCAATCTAGCTTTTATTTCTTCAAAGTTTTCCATAATTATTTAAACTATAAACTGATGTTACCCAAGTAAACTAATTAGTTATTATAAAATATTTGAGGTTTTAATTGTTAAGTATTAAGTAAAATAAAAGTTGTTAAATTAATAAAATCTAACTTTAATAAATTTATTATATTGATCTAAATAGTTTTAGCAAAAATTATTTGTTACCAAAGCTATTTATGATTAGGGTTGAAAAACTCACTTAATCCCTCACCTAATAAAGATAAACCAGTTACCATTGTAGTCATCGCTAATCCTGGGAATAAAGCAGTCCACCAAATACCAGTAGGTAAAGCATCTAAAGCTAATTTTAAATCATAACCCCATTCGGGTACATCTTCAGGTAATCCTAAGCCTAAAAATCCTAAACCTCCTAAAATGAGAATAGCATCGGCAGCATTGAGAGTAAATAAAACAGGGATATTTTGAATTACATTAAAAAATAAATATTTCGATAAAATTCTGATGGGTGATGCGCCCATTGCCTTAGCTGCTTCGATATATAATTCTGTTTTAACGCTAGTAGTCTGATTTCTCACTACTCGATAATACTGAGGAATATATGAAATTGATAAAGCGATGGCGGCATTAATAACCCCTCTACCTACCACAAAAGCTAAAGTTACCGATAATAATAAACCGGGTAAGGTGTAAATTGTATCCATTAAAAATAGTAAAATTTTGTCAGTTTTACCCCCAAAATAACCGCTAATTAATCCTAATGGTACACCGATAATTAAACTAAAAGATGTGGCTAATAATACCACTTTTAAAGCTGCTTGTGAGCCAAAAATTGTCCTAGAAAAAACATCATAACCCTGACTACTTGTACCGAAAAAATATTGAGCATTTGGAGGTTGATGAATAGGATTTTTTAATGATTCTAAAGGATTTTGAATTAAACCAATATTTTGTAATAAAGGTGCGCAAAAAGCTAGAAAAATAAAAATTATTGTGATAGTCAACCCTACTAACATTAAAATATTAGAAAGAGATTTAAACTTGTTTTTTTTGAGATATATTTTATTTGTAATCATAAATTAATGAGTAATTAATAATTTTATAATTAGAATTTTTAACTTTATTTATTTTTAATTTAGTTAATAGTTTTACTTCTAAAAAACAGTATAAAATAGTTTTAAACAAGACGAGAAATAATAGAATCTGGAGGCATTTGAGAGATAATTTCTGCGATAATTGTATCTACCCCAGAATTGCCCCAAGTACATCCATTTTCTAAATAAACTTGTGCAGTTTTTCCCACTAAATATGAGCCATAACCAGCAATTGAGCCTTGTGCTAAGGCTGTAGTAGCTAAAGTGGTAAAACTGGCGGGATTTTCCCATAAACTATTGATAGCTGATGTTGTTTTTGCCCATCCTAACATCATCATTGTAGTTATTTCTGCTAAGAATAATCCTCCTAAACTTTTAATAATAGTTTGCCATAAATTTCCTGCTTCATAGCTTGTAATGGGTAAACCGTATAATCTTGCTAAAGCCCGAATCATGGTTAAATCTGTAATTAATCCTCCTATTAAATCAAGAAAAATAATAGGATTTATTGCTACAATTAGAGCTTTATATTTAGCATATTTCCAGATAATATCTTCCGCTTCTTTTTTTCTATATTCGATAGTTTTACGGGCAATATTTTTTTGAGCAATTTTTGCTTGAGTAAGAGAATTTAAGGCTAATAATGCTTTGCCTTCTTTATTGAGAATTGTTAATATTTTCTCTTGTAAAGATTCAATATTTGGAGGAGGATATTCCCATTCTTTTTCAATAGTGCCGTCAGGTAATTCTATTCTTAAAGATATAGGTTGAGGTTGTGCCGCAATCATAACAATTTCATCAGGATTTAACAGCGGTTTGTTTGTTTCATTACTCAATTGTTGCAGTTGTTGATAAATACTTTTTAAATCAGTTTCGGGATATAAATCAATTTTATTAAACACTAAAATTAAAGGTTTTTGACTTTGACGTAATTCTAATAAAGCAAGATATTCTGTGCGAGTTATATCTCCAGCGATGACAAATAAAATTAAATCTGATTGTTGACTAATTTCTTTAGCCATATTTGCCCTTGTTTCTCCGTCAATTTCATCTAAACCGGGAGTATCTATTAACTCTATTTGGATTTTGCTTGTAGGAAGATTCCAAGGAATAGATTTCGGCCATTTTGTAACACCATTAATTGCTCCAGTCGTTAAAATTTTCTGCCCTAACAAAGCATTAATTACAGAAGATTTCCCTCGACTAACTAAGCCAAAAGCCGCTATTTTAATAACTTGTTGCTCTAATTTTACTCCTGCAGCTTTTAAAATTCGTAAATCATCTCTTACTGCTACTTGTAACTCTACATTGGGTGGATAATTCCAATGACGACGTTTATTACTAGAGTACCATGCTATGGATTGTTGTAAGCTATTACGCGCTAAAGAATATAGTGAAGAAGAGACGGAAGATTTAGAATTCATCTTAATTATTAAAATATGTTATACATTAGAAAGATTTAAGGAAAATTTAATTTTTTTTCTCAATTTTACGATGATATTTGACAATATTAGTAGATATTTGTTTCGATTTTCAACTAAGTTTTTTAACACGATATTCTATTCGTCTTATTTTTGGGAATTTTGCGAATGAGTCAACATTAAGTTATAATTAAACATCGAAACCTGATAGAAAAACGATAATGCTCAAAAAAAGTGGCTTTGACACCAGTCAAATAATGTTTCGGAGTGATGAATTAATGAATGCGGCATCTAATCGTTATAAAATTACTGTAGCCGTGGCAAAAAGGGCGAAACAAAGAAGAAAAGAAGACTGGGAAAATATAGAAGAAGTGATGAAACCAGTTCTTAGAGCTATTATAGAGATGTCTGATGAACTTACTCAACCAGAAATTATTAGTGATGATTAATCCTTAAGATGCACAATCAAAAGATAACACATTTATTGATTCATCGGACTGAAATAGGTAAATTATGACAGGGAAAAAATTAAAATACTGGTTTTTGTTACTAACTACCCTTCTTGTTAGTTATTGGAGTCAACATCTTAATATTTTTCCTTGGCAATTATTCGAGGATAAATCTTCTTCTGTGGTTTTCGCCCAAAATATCACTATTCCTCCTGAAAAAGTCGCTGATGCCGTTTATCAGCAATTGTCTTATTTACCGAAAGAGAATAGTTATCTCAGGAAAGAAACTAACAATATTGCTATCGACAATACTTTAATTAGTCGTCTTGTTCGTTATCATCAATATACCAAAAGTCGAGCTACTATTTATCGTTTAGATTGGAAGTTAACTTTAGCTGATTATCTCGGTAAAAATGAAGTTATTAATACTCAACGTTATCCAGGTTATAGTACTTTAACTCAAAATCCTTTAGATAGCGATCGCAAAATTATTGAAAGTTTAACCATGCAACAGCGAAATGAGTTAGTCAACTTGTTAGTAAGTATTTATAATCCTAATACAGAAATAAAGCCAACCCAGAAACCTTCACAAAATCCTCAAAATACTAATTCTTCTCCTGTTTTTGTGTTACCTACCCCTGGGGGTGCAGATTTATTATTACCCTAAAAGAGGAGATGAGGAGTAAAATTAACTATAAACAAACTATTAAGTATCAAACATGGGTAAGTTAATTCTTTTTAAAGTAGAATCAGGTAGTTTTATTGATGGTTTTGATGTTACTTTACAAATTTGTGACGATAATCCTGATGGCATTACTCATCCATTTACAACCGTAACAGGTACATTACCTCCCTGTCAACCCATTACAAATGATTATCAAACATGGCAGGAAAGTTATCGTAGTTTGCATCAACAAGTAAGATTAGGTTCACCTAGACAACAGATTACTCACATTACGGATAATTGTCAAGAATCAGCTCAACAACTTAAACAAACTTTATCTAATTGGTATCATTGTCAAGTAGAATCTTTTGGGAAGATAAGAGAGAGATTATTAGCTGAATTAGATACTCAAGAAATTATTAGGCTTTTGATTCAAACAGAGATAAAAGAATTACATTCTTTACCTTGGCATCTATTTTTTGACTCTTTTCTTAATCAATACATCAAAGCAGAATTAGCTATATCTCCTGTACAATATAACACTTTAAAATTAACAGAAAGAAGAAACGAAAAGATAAAAATTTTAGCTATTTTTGGTAATAGTGAAGGAGTAAATTTACAACCAGATAGAGAAGTTTTAACTAACTTACAAGAAGCGGAAATAATTACTTTAATTAAACCTAGTCGAGAAGATTTATTTTATCATCTTTATAAACAAGAATGGGACTTATTTTTTTTTGCTGGGCATAGTGGAAAAAATGAAGAAACAGGGGAAGGTAAATTATATCTAAATGAAGAAGATATTATTACTATTGAAGAATTTAATAACGCCGTAAAACAGGCTATTCAAAAAGGCTTAAAATTAGCAGTTTTTAACTCCTGTGATGGTTTAGGATTAGCGCAAGATTTAGTCGCTTTACATTTATCACAAATTGTCGTCATGACAGAAATAATACCTGATAAAGTTGCCCATGTTTTTATTCGAGAATTTTTAACCAGTTTTGCTGCGAATAATCCTCTTTACTTAGCCGTCAGACAAGCTAGAGAAAAACTCCAACCCCTTGAAAACCAATTTCCTTGCGCCACATGGTTGCCAATTATTTGTCAAAATCCAGCAAGTTTACCCTTAACTTGGCAAAGTTTACAACCTTTAGAAATTAATCCCATTCTCTCCTCCCAAAAAATCCTGAGAAATCCTGAAAATTTAGCTAATTTAATCTTAGAAACAAGAATAAATAATACTCAATTAACCCTTGAATATAATTCTTTAATTAATCCTAATGTTGAGGTTTTAGTTAACTATACTGACACGGATTTATCCATGAGTGAAGATATTGCGAGAATGTTGTTAACAAAAGGTGGTAAAACTATTCTTAAACAATTAGAAAAACAGAAAGTTAAACAATTAGGACAAATCTTAACGACTAATGCTGGTAAACTCAGAGTGGAATCAATTTTTCATTGTGTTATTTATGATTATCAACAGCCTGAATTAACTGATTTTAACTTAGTTAAAACTATCATTAATCGTTGTTTAACTTTAGCTGATAGTAATGGTTTTTCTTCCTTAGCTTTTCCAGTGTTTCTTCCCCATAATTCTACTTTATCCATAGAACAAATTACCATAGCTTTTGCCCAAGAAATTACTAATTATTTGGAAGGAGAAACTCATTTACAACAGGTAAAAGTTATTTTACAAAATACCTCCAATTTATCAAATAGTATTGTAGATGAGCGTTTATATAGATTTTATGGACAATTTAAAGAATTTTTAGAGTTAACTGTTGACATCAAAACTCGTTGTTTATTATTACAAGAATTAAGTAACATTTATCAACAAAGACAAATGAGAAATTCTGTACAAATACTTACTTTATATCAAGATTATTTAACTCAATTTAAGCAAGATTGGATTAATAATAATAGTCAACAAAATCATGAGGAGTTTATTACAAATTATCATGAATCTTTAGAAAATATAAGTCAAAAAATTAGTCATAATCAGGAAGATAAAATTGATAATATTGTTACCTCTGTACATCAAAATTACCATGAAGAAGCAGCTCAAATTTGGCAGGAATTAGTTACCCTTGAAGATGACAATGAAATTATTTCTTTATTAGACAAATTAGGTACAGATATTGATGGTTTTGCGTGGATAAATGATCAATATGAGTTAAGTATAACTAGTGCTATTGCTAAACAAAGAAAGATTAATGAAATGTTACAAAATCAAGTAAAAGAATTAGAAAAAGGGCAAGAATTATTACAACAAAAACTATTGAATTTATATAGTCAAGGAATCTTAAATAAAAAAACCATCGGGGAAGAAACAAGTTTAATATTTAAGGAGTATCCTAAGATTAACATAATAGTTGAACCTGAAGAATTACCCCTAGAATATCGAGTAGAAAGAATAACTTATACTCCAAATAAAAGAGCATTAAAAGAAGCTAATAATCAAGGAATTGACATTAGTAATATAGCAGAAATAGATCCAAATTTAAAACCACAATTTAAGTTAAATAGTCGTTAATTATTAATTTTATCTTTAACTCTTGCCCATTTTGTCATTTGCCAAATCATAATAAATAAAACACCAGAAATTAGTGAACCTGTGTTATATTTTACAGAACGTTTTAATAATGCTTTTCTTCCTTGTTTCCTAACTATTTCAGCTTGTTTATTAGTTTGTACTCGTGAATTATCAATAAATTCCTTGAATTTCGTTTTAACTTCTCCTAACTGTTGACTGTTTTCAATTATAGGAGCATTTCCAGCATTTATTTCACCTATTAATGTTTGCATATCTTTTGAATTTTGTACATCTCTTAATCTAATTTCTACTTTTTGTAAAACTTCAAGTCTTTGAGTGGTTTCTTTCTCTATTTGCTGATTGGTTAGTGCGTCAATTCGGATAGTATTAACTATTCCTAAAGGCACAAATAAAAGAAATAAAATTCCTGAAAATAAACTAATCCAAGATAAACTCATTAAGGTGATAAATTCCCAACCTTTACGCAAATAATTACCTCCAGAGAAGATTAATAATAAAGCAATAAAAGGTATCGCAATTCTTTCTACTAAAGCGCTTAATACTTGAAATTCCCATTGAGGATTAAGAAATTGAGGGGGGATAAGAATTTCAGCTAAATCTAAAGCAAATAAAAGAAGAAACACATAACCAACAGATCTCCAAATACCAATTGACCTTAACATATTAAGGCTAAAATTACCAATTTTATCTACTTTTTGGTTAAGTTTATTTTGAATATCAAGGTTGTCAAAATTATCAATATTATTGAAATTACCCACATTATCAGGATTAGAATTTAAACTGTCTTGATTAGGCTGAATCATAGTTTTTTTTGAATGGAGATACTTAATTAAATTTTATTAACTATACCTTATGGATGATTATTTTTTAAATCAGTTAAGATGTTTTTATCCGTAATAATACTGAGAATAATGTTATCGTAAAAAGTAGATTATAAAAATTAAAATTGATCACTATTGAAAAAGTCATCTTCTTGATAGGAAGAAACTGTAGCTACTTTTTCTGTTTTATTCATCAATAACCAATAAAATAGACCAAAAACTATAACTGCAATCATACCAAAAATTAATGAACCTTCACCTTCATGCCAATATAAAAAGGCTTCTTTTTCTCCCCTTCCCACTAAAATTGCCATCAACACAACTCGAAAAGCATTAACCATAAATCCTGTCACAATAGCCACTAATGGTACTATATATTGATCTTTCTTTTTAATGGGAAACATAATTAAACAAATAACCGATAAACCTAAGACATAAGTGACAGATTCAATACCTGAACAACCTTCGTAAACTTTGATGCTACCTTTTTCTAAATGAATAAAAATTCCATCTAATACTAAATTAAATCCTAAATAATGGAGAAAAAAAGCAGATACTTTAGCCGTTAAAGGAGAAAGATCTAATAATAATTGTAGAATAACTCTAGGTACACCTAAGAAAAAGATAATTAGTAATTCTGATCTAAATTGTTTTAAACCATAAAAACCAGCAGCAATAAAACTTAAACCCACAGAAAAGACAAAAGGCGCAACACTGAGAAGATTATTTTCTTTTTCCGTAGGAATAGATTTACTCACAAATAAAGTCCAACCAATTAATAAAATACCTAAAATAGTCGGTAACATTTGACATTGAAATTTTAACTCTTTTTTTCTATCCCATAATAAAGAATAAATTGCCATCCAAAATAAACCACTCATTCCTGCATGAGCAATATTATTCATTCTATAGAATATGGTTAAATTTATAGCCACTAATGCAGATAAAATAATTGCCATCCAAAAACCATAATTTTTAAGTAATTCTGTGGGATTTAACTTTCCTGTATCCATATTATTAATCTTTTTTTATTGCTATTTATCATAAGATAATCTTAACTTTAAAAATCAATCTTCTAAAAACAATTAGCTTATTTGTGAGAATTAATTGTCGTAACTTAAAAACATCTTTTTTTCCTCCATACCTCAAAATGCTATGATACCCAAAGCTAAAAAATTTTAGGTAAAGTCACAAAAAGTCAACAATGGGAAAAATTTGGGAATTAGATTTTTATTCACGGCCAATTTTAGACGACAATAACAAGAAACTATGGGAAATTTTAATCTGTGAAAGTCCTACTTCCATCGATACTAATCTTAACTCTTTATTCCGTTATTCCCAATTCTGTTCTAATAATGAAGTTAATTCTTTAACCTTAAAAGATGCCATCGCTACTGCCATCGAAAAATCAGGAGAAACCCCGAATAAAATTCGTTTTTTCCGTCGTCAAATGAATAATATGATTATTAAGGGATGTGAAGAAGCAGGAATAGCGGTATTTTCTTCCCGTCATACTTACGCCTTAAATCAGTGGTTAGAAGAAAGAATGGAAAATTTTTATCCACTACAACAAGGATATGATGAAAAATCCCGACAATCGAAAACAGTACAATATCCTCAAAGTAATGCTGTTAATCTTCCTGATGCAGTGAAAGGAGACAAGCAAGACAAATGGGCGTTAGTAAGTCTTTCCTCCGATGACTTTGCTGACATGAAAGAATGGGATATTGGTTTTTCTGAAGCCTTCCCTCTCACCATGGCAAATATCGAAAAAAATACTACCATACCTGGATTAATAATCTTTTCTCAAAGGGCGTTACCTTTAGCAGGATGGATGTCTGGACTAGAATTAGGTTATTTAAGGCTAGAAAAGAGTCAATACCCGAAAATATGCCTAGAAACGGGAGTTAGTGATAGTTGGATTGTAGCTAATCTCACAGATAAAGCAACCCTAGCTGAAGGAGAAAACTTTGAAAAAGCAAAAAAACAAGCCAACGGAGTTCACTTTTTGGCAGTACAATCTTCCCCAGAATCTGAATCTTTCGCTGCTTTTTGGTTACTTTTAGATAATTGACAATTAACAATCAATCATTAACAATAAAAAAATAATCTAAAGACTAGAAAAACAGTGCAAAATTTATCTATAAAATTAATTATATGAGTCAAAAAACTATTATTACAGGCACAGGAATTCCCCTTACAGGTAACGATATTGATACAGATAGAATTATCCCTGCTCGTTTCTTAAGAAATATTACCTTTGATGGCTTAGGAGAACAAGTGTTTGCTGATGATCGTACTGCCTTAAAAGGAAAACATCCCTTTGATTTACCTCAATATCAAAACGCTAATATTTTAGTAGTAAATGCAAACTTCGGATGTGGTTCAAGTAGAGAACACGCTCCTCAATCTTTATCTAGGTGGGGAATCTCCGCTATTATTGGGGAGAGTTTTGCAGAGATATTTCTTGGTAACTGTTTAACAATGGGTATTCCTTGCGTTACTACCTCATCGGGTAACATTAAAAGTATTCAAAATTTATTAGAAGGTAATCCTAGTATTGCCATGACTTTAGATTTAGAAACCATGAAAGTACAATGTGGACATTATAGTAGCACTGTAAAAATGGATTCGGGTGCTAGAAATATGTTAATTACAGGAAAATGGGATACTTGCGGTTTACTCACCCAAAATAATGAGCAAATTAAAGCTACGGCATTAAAATTACCTTATTTAGCGTGGAGTTAAACTAAAATATTCAGATGGGAAGCTAAATCATCAAGAAAATATCATATTTTTAAGTAAAAATTAACTATTCCCCATTACAAGTATTATCAATAAAAAGTAATTAATTTTATCAATATGAAGATTAAATCATTTGTGTTAGCACTTATTCTGACTATTTTTCCTCATAGTTTTTATCAAACTCAAGCTCAAACTTTACCTTCTTCTCAAAATACTAATTCCATTTCTGCGGATAATGACATTGATTTTTCTACCCTTGAAAAATATTTAGTGGAGCAAAATTGGCGTAAAGCTAATGACGAAACTAGAAATATCATCTTACAAGGTAGCGGTAGAAAATCTATCGGTTGGATTCCTCCTTCAGATTTAAAAAATCTCTCCTGCGATAATTTAAAAACCATTGATACATTATGGAAAGAAAATTCTAACGGTAGATTTGGTTTTAGTATTCAATTTCCTATTTATATTGAAACAGGTAATCGCCCGGGTAGAATGGTTAGTGACGATGCTTTTAATCGTTTTGGCGATCGCATTGGTTGGCGTAAAGATAATGATTGGATTATTTTTTATGAGAATCTAAATTTTACCAATACAGCACCCATAGCGCATTTTCCCAATCCTAGGGCGGAGTATTCCATCACAGGAGGGCGACTTTTATATTCCGTGTTAGCTGAAAAAATGGTTCAATGCAAGATAGTTAATTACAAGAAATAAAACATAAGATTAATAAAGATACAAAACGTAAAATTTTAACCCTAAAACTATTCGTTACAATCTCATTAATTAGATCAATTATTCAGGTAACACGATGATTTATAAAAAATTTACTCCTAAGAATTTACTGACAACTATCTCAATTATTGCCATAGCCATATCAGGATGTAGTCAAGAAAAAACAGAAACTCGAACCCCTCAACCAATTCCCGTAAGTTTAACCACCCTTGAAAGAGGAAACCTCATCGATAGTACAGAATATGTTGGTACATTAGAAGCTATCAGTAGAGTAAGTCTTGCCCCTGAAATTAACGGTAGAATCATGAGAATAGTGGTACAAGAAGGAGATTTCGTCACTCAAGGGCAACTAATAGCAGAATTAGAGCCTACTCAACAACAAGAAGACGTATTTGCCGCCACTGCAAATATTCAAAGTCAAATTGCCGCCTATAATCAAGCACAATCAGAATTTAAACAGCGAGAAGGAGAAAGAGATAGTACTTCTTCTCAAGTAGCAGGATTGAAAGCTGATGTAAGCAGAGCTGAAGCCAACTTAAAATCAACTTTAGCGGATTTACAAAGAGCTACCGCCGATTTAGAATTAGCACAAGTAAATTATGATCGCTCCAAGTTTCTTGTTAATTCAGGAGTGTTGCCTACTCAAGATCTTGATGATAAAACCAGAGATTTAAGTTCAGCAAAAGCCACTCTTACCGCTAGACAAGAATCATCCCAAGCCGCACGGGCAGTGGTTCAAACTACCAAAGAATCTCTCAATTCCGCCGTGAGTAACTTAACCGTTGCACAAGAAAGAATACAAGGAGCAAAATCTAATATGGATAGGGCAAAAGCTAATATTGATGAATCAAGAGGAAATAAAGGTAGTATTGAACAAAACTTGATTTTTAACCGTATTGTTGCCCCTGTCAGTGGCATTGTAGGTGATTTTAATAAGAAAAAAGTTGGTGATTATGTCAACGTAGGACAAACTTTTACTACTATTACCAATAATGATAAATTTCTGCTCAATATTAATGTACCCGTAGAAAATTTATCTCGTTTAAAAATCGGCCTTCCTGTGGAAATTATCGGGGAAGATCAAAAATCGATTATTTCAGGTAATATTAGTTTTATTTCACCTTTAACCGAACAAAGTAACCAATCTGTTACCGTGAAAATTAGCTTTGTTAATGACGGTAGTTTTAAAGATGAAAAATATGTCCGCGCTCGTCTTATTTGGGATACCAAACCCGGAATTTTAATCCCCACTAATGTTGTTAGTAGTTTAGGAGGGCAAAAATTTGTCTTTGTTGCTAAACCTTCGGAAACTGATTCTAAACTTACCGCTAAACAAATTCCGATTACTATTGGTGGTATTCAAGGACAACAATATCAAGTAACTTCTGGTGTTATGCCGGGCGATCGCATCGTAACTTCTCGTATTTTAGATTTAAGAGATAACACCCCCATTACAGAAGCAGAATTAACCTCCACAAATAATTAGAGCTTAATTGATCAGTATTTATCCTAACTTTCTATTTCAGGTAAACCCTAAATAATAAAATATCTCATCTTTATGACATCTAACTCTTTTCAAAAACCTTTACGAAAAAAAGAAAATTCTGTGCATTATCAAGAAAGTAACCAAGAAAAAGAAGATATAAATATAGAAAGTGATTTACCAGATTTGATTTATGGTTGTTATCCTGTTTTAGCAGCCTTAGAAAATAATCACCAATTAAACCGTCTTTATATTATCGGTAAATTGCTTCATGATAACCGTTTTGAGTCGTTATTATCCCAAGCAAAAGCTAATGGTACAGTTATTGATGTCGTTGATAATAATCGTCTTAGTCAGATTACTAACTTTGCGAATCATCAAGGAGTTGCGGCTACTGTCGCCCCTTATGAATATTTAGAGTTACCAGAATTAATTAGTCAAGCAAAAAATGATAGTGATAATCCAGTAATCATAATAGCAGACGGGATCAATGATCCCCATAATTTAGGTGCAATAATTCGCACAGCAGAGGCTTTAGGAATGCAAGGATTAATCATCCCTCAAAGAAGAGCAGTAGGTATTACTTCCACCGTCAAAAAGGTTGCGGCTGGGGCATTAGAATATTTTTCCGTTGCTAGGGTAGTCAATTTACAAAATGCCATCGTTGAATTAAAAGAAGCGGGTTTTTGGATTTATGGCACAATTGCAGATAGTGGTAATGTTTTACACAAAACAAAATTAGAAGGAGCGATAGGGTTAGTAGTAGGCTCTGAAGAAAAAGGTATTAGTCAATCCACAGCTAAATCTTGTGATTTTTTGGTATCTATTCCCATGATGGGAAAAACTCCTAGTCTTAATGCCTCCGTTGCCACTGCAATTTGTCTTTATGAAGTGCGTCGTCAGCAACTTTTAAGTCAATAAAAATGGGTAAATCTCCTCCTTGTCAATATATTGGAGTAAAAACTAAAGTAAAAGTAAACTTCACCGAGTAAAAATATTTCATCGTTAAGATAAAGTTAGTCAATTAATCAAATCATCGGCTATCATTCAAAAAAAACTCGAAATAATCGAATCAGAGGAAAATTACATGAAAGAATTGTTAATTAGGATATTAGACTTATTTGGACTTGCTTGTTGGGTAGAAATTAGTACAGAAATTCCTAGATGTATTTACTATTTTGGCCCTTTTTTAACTCTGAAAGAAGCTAAATCCACACAGGATGGATATATTGAAGATTTAACTGAAGAAGGTGCTAAAAATATAGTAGTTACGGTTAAACGTTGTAAGCCTAAAGAATTAACTATTTTTGATGACTTGGGGGAGTTGAAAAATTTTTCGGCAATTTTACCTTCAAAAAATGAAATCCAAACCGCTTCGTTTTAAGAATTATTAAAATCGAAAGATTAAGCCAAAAGGGAGAAAAAAGGAAGAAAAGATAAATCAAGTAATGTGTTTTTATTTTTTCAGATAAAATTCATAATTGACGAGGAAAACTTTACTCAGATCTTATATTAGAATAAAAATACTTATTAAATAAACGACTTCCTATCTCCTTCATCAACTTATCATGTCTGACAAAAAAGCCATTGTTTTATTATCGGGAGGTTTAGATTCCGCCACCAGTGCCGCTATTGCCATTCAAGCAGGATATAATACCATTGCTTTATCATTTCGTTATGGGCAAAAACACGCCAAAGAGTTAGAAATTGCCCAAAAATTAGCACCAAAATTAGGTATTAAAGAGCATTATATTATTGATGTTAATTTATCATTATGGGGTGGATCTTCTTTAACAGATCAAAAAATGGAGATTCCTGAAGATGGTGTTAAATCCCAAGAAATCCCCTCTACTTATGTACCTGGTCGAAATACGGTTTTTATTGCCATTGCCCTTTCTTTAGCCGAAGCCAAGGAAGCCGAAGCAATTTATCTTGGTATCAATGCCATAGATTATTCAGGGTATCCTGATTGTCGCCCAGAATATTTAAAAACCTTTCAAGAATTAGCCAATTTATCATCAAAAGTTGGTGTTGAAGGCAAACCACCTCAATTAATTGCGCCTTTAATGGAATTATCAAAACAAGACATTGTCAAAAAAGCCCTAAGTTTAGGTGTACCTATAGAAGAAACATGGTCGTGTTATCAAGGGGGAGAAAAACCTTGCGGTGTGTGTGATTCTTGTCGTATTCGCAACGATGCTTTAATCAAGGCAGGTTATACTAATTTAATCGACATTCCCAAAAATTGGGGGAAAAATCTCAAATTTTACGAGCCAACAACGGTTTTAGCCACCGAAAATTTAATTTCTGAAGATGTTTAATGCAGTTTAATTGACAAGGGATAATGGACAATGGACAATGGATTATAAACCATTTAAAAATAACATAAAAGTATAAAAATATGAGATTATTACGTCCGATTCTCTCCTTAGTTTTGGTTTTAGTAACCACCTTGTTAGTTAGTTGTAGCGGTCCTAGTCAAGCTAAAATTCCCACAGTTTATAGCCCAGAAAAAATAGTACAATTACAATCTTATCGTGAGCCTATTGCCTCCGCACGAGAAAGTATGGAAACTCTTAAAGGCTTTATCCAAGAACAAAATTGGACAGATACAAGAACTTTCATTCATGGTCCATTTGGTGCATTACGTCAAGATATGTCCATTGCGTCCAAAAAACTATTACAAAAAGATCAAAAACCAGCACAAGATTTAGCCAAAGAATTATTTGGACATTTTGAAAAAATTGATGCTGCTGCGAAAGCTCGTAATTCTCTTTTAGCTCAAGAACAGTACATAGAAGCTATTAAAGATTTTGATAGTTATTTGAATTTAATTCCTACTAATAACTAATTATTTATCATCAATTAACAATTAACAGTTAATCATGTAATTATTCATTATAATAAATAAATTAGGCTCTTATGAATGTTACTGAAACTTTGTTTTTATCAGTTAATTATGAAGTATTTTGCCCACAAATATTAACTATTATAAGAGAATATTTACACTGCGAACAAGTTTTTATTTCTAAATTAAATCAGAAAGAAGAGCAAGAATTTATTATCGATTTTCAAGGAAATAATTATCATAATTTATCTAAAAATAGTCAAGAAAGTTATCAACTTGATCCTCGAATAATACCTTATCTTCAGAGAGAATCTGTAGATTATTATACCCATAAAGATCAATTTAGTCTTGAGGATGATACTAACCCTATAAAAAGAGCAGAATTAGCTATTCCTATTATTATTAAAACTCCTGAAATAAGAAAAATCAGTAATCAAAAATTATGGGGAATTTTGTTTATTTATGATTATAATTATTTACGAGAATGGTTATTAGAAGAAATTAAATTTATTGAGGATATTATTAATCAATTAGTAATAGCCCTAGAAAGAAGTATTTTATATGAAAAATTACAATTTTCTCAAGCCGAATTAGTTAATTCTCAAGTTATAGATGAAGTCACAGGATTAGCAAAATATTCTTCTTTTATGGATTGTTTAGACTATGAATGGCGTAGATTAACCCGTGAAAAACAACCTCTTTCATTGATTTTAATAGAAATAAATTATTCAGGAAATTTGATTAATAATTTGTTGATGGCAATTGGTAATATCATTCAAAAAGAAATGAAACGCCCTACAGATTTAGGTGCTCATTATAAGGCGAATCAGTTAATAATTATGTTACCAAATACAGATAATGTTGGAGCTTTGTGGGTTAATGAAAATATCATCAATAAAATTTCCTCTCAACTAAAAAAAAGTTATAATTATGAGTCTAAATCTAGTATTATTACCACTATTCCAATGGTAAATATTAATTTTAATAGCATACTTAAAATAGTTGAAAAACCATTAATAAATAATCAAAATTTAACAGAAAAAATTTATAATCAGAATTTAGTTTAATCTCTCCATTAATATAATAAAAAATAAATATAAGGAATAAATTTAAGATGAATATAATTGATAATTTTCGTTTAGGTTTAGCAGTGGCTACCGCCAAAATAGTTACAGGTTTTGTTAAAACATTAAAATTAGGTGCAGCCAGTGTTTTACCCGGAGAAATAGCCAGTCGTTTACATCCTCAATTATTAAATCTTTTATCCCAACAATTAACAAAAGGATTGATTTTAGTTGTCGGTACAAATGGTAAAACTACTACTTCTTTATTATTAAAAGATATATTAGTTGATAATGGCTATAAAATTATTCATAATTCTACTGGTGCAAATTTAATTAATGGCTTAATTACTTGTTTAATAATGAATAGTAATTTATGGGGAAAATTAACCGCAGATTATGCTATTTTAGAAGTAGATGAAAACATTTTACCTTTAGCATTAAAACAGTGTAATCCTACCCATATTTTAGCCTTAAATTTGTTTAGAGATCAATTAGATCGTTATGGAGAAGTTGATACCATTAGTTATCGTTGGCAAAATGCCATTACACCTTTAAGTAACGATACATTTATTATTGTTAATGGAGATGATCCCACATTATGTTATTTAGGTCAAAATTTATCGCAAAAAGTATTATTTTTTGGTTTAAATGAGCCTGAATTATACTTAGAAGAAATCCCTCACGCAGTGGATTCTATTTATTGTCCAAAATGTGGCACTTCTCTTGATTATAAAGGAGTTTATTTATCTCATTTAGGTGATTATGATTGTCCGAAATGTGACTTTACTAAAAGTAAATTATCCGTTAATAGTGCAGAATGGCAACAAATTTTAATCGGCGTTTATAATAAATATAATACTCTAGCAGCAGGATTAGTAGCAGAAACTATTGGCATAAAAAGAGAGATTATTAATGATACTATTACTAATTTTAAAGCAGCTTTTGGTAGAGCGGAAGAATTGATAATTAATGATAAAAAAATTCGTATTTTACTATCTAAAAATCCTGTGGGTATGAATGAGACAATTAGGGCGGTAAATGACATTAGAAAAATTAATTTATCGAGTACTATTTTAATGATATTAAATGATCGTATTCCCGATGGTACTGATGTTTCTTGGATTTGGGACGTGGATACAGAAAAATTGGTAGAAATGGGCGGTAATATAGTAGTTAGTGGAGATCGAGTTTATGATATGGCTTTAAGATTAAAATATAGTATTGATACTCTGAATTCCACCATGAATTTAGTAGTAGAGGAAAATCTTAAAATTGCTGTAAATCAAGCCTTAGAATTAACTCCTGATAATGAAACCTTGTATATTATTCCCACTTATTCAGCTATGTTAGAAGTGCGAAAATTATTATTAGGTAGAGAGATTTTATAATAAATTATTTATCTTTTATTTTTTTTAGTTAAGATAGGAACATAAAAGTTATTTTATTCTGGTATTATAGTTTATGCAGTTAACTTGGTTAGATAGTAATTCTTGGTTAATAAACATTGCAGGATTGAGAATTTTACTTGATCCTTGGTTAGTTGATTCTCTTGTTTTTGGTAATTTACCTTGGCTATTTGAAGGAAAAAAACGCACTTTACATCAAATACCTGAAAATATCGATTTTATCCTATTATCTCAAGGTTTAGAAGATCATGCTCATCCTCCCACTTTAAAGATTTTAGATCATAATTTACCTGTCATTGCTTCAGAAAATGGTGCTAAAATTTGTCAAGATTTAGGTTATGCTCAGATAAAAACTTTAAAACATGGCGAAAGTTATATTTTTGAAAACAAAATTGAAATTATGGCGATCGCAGGTTCACCAGTAGGACCAAATTTGGTAGAAAATGGTTATATTATCAGAGATTTAAGTAGCGATGAATCTATTTATTATGAACCTCACGGCTTCCATTGTGCCAATTTACAGCGAGAAAATCCAGTAAAAGTAATTATTACCCCATTAACCAACATAAAAATACCATTGATTGGGCCAGTAATTAAAGGACAAGAAAACGCCGTAGAAGTTTGTCGATGGCTAAAACCGCAATATATTCTATCCACTGCCGCCGCAGGAGATTTAGAATATAAAGGATTACTAACAAAGATACTTAAAGAAGAAGGTACTATCGACAATTTTCGCACCTTACTGACACAAGCTCATTTAAACACAAAAGTAATTGAACCTCAACCTTGGGCAACAGTAACAATAGATAAGGAGTAGGTAAGGGGTAAAAAAGATTAAACCTGACACCTGACACCTATTAAGATTGAGCAGATCAATGAGTGCATAATCTCAGTTATTTATGATAAACTTGACCGTCAGGCATAATCGAACCATTAAAATTAACACCCGTAATATTAGCACTACTTAAATCTGCTCCAATGAGGTTAGAATCACTTAAATCAGCAGAAGTTAAATTAGTACGAGCAAAAAAGACATCCATCAACGAGGCATTACGCATTATCGCACCATATAAATTAGCCCGACTCAAATCCACACGATTAAGACGAGCAAAATTGAGGTTAGCTTGAATTAAATTAGTACGCACCAACTTAGCATCAGGCATAGTCGCACTTTCTAAATTAGCCATAGTTAAATCAGCATCCGTCAAATTACCTCTTTCCATTTTGACATTAGAGAGATTCGCACCAATTAATTTTGCACCCTCTAATTTTATATCCGTTAAAGAAGCACCCTTTAAATTAGCCCCCGTTAAATCTGCCCCCGTTAAATTAGCATTTCTTAAATTAACATCCGCAAGATTTGCCCCTACTAAACTTGCCCTTGTTAAATCTGCACCCTGAAGATCGACATTTTTTAAATCCGCTTTATCTAAATTAGCACCTTTAAGATTGGTTGGTTTGCCACGTTTTTCTTGTCTCATATTTGAACCTCTTAAACAAGCACCTTTTAAATTTGCATTACTTAAGTCAGCAGATCGAAAGTCAACCTCCATCAAATTAGCATCTAATAAATTAGCTAAACTCATCTGTACACTTCTCATGTCAGCTTTTTGTAAAATTGCTCCATGAAATTCACTGCGATGAAGATTTGCACCATCTAAACTAGCTTGATTAAGATTCGCACCACTAAAATTACTTTCCATGAGATTTGCCCGACTTAAATTCGCCCGACTTAAATAAGCAAAAGTAAAATTTGCCCGACTTAAATTAGAATCTTGAAGAATAATACCAATTAAATCCGCCCCTACAAGATCAACTCCAGCTAACATTACACCGCTAAAGTCATTTTCCCCTGATGTATAACGTTGAATAAACTCATTGACTTCCATAGATTTTATGTTAAATTTAGATTATTAATTAGTTAGCATTTTCGATAAAAGTGTTTGATAGATTCCAAAATCGCCGTTACGGTTTGAGCATTATCATCTGGTTCTAATCCTTCTATACCTGAATTAGCAACGTACATTAACTCTTTTTCAATGGTTTTAATATCTTTACCGTGATTTTGAAACATCTTAATTAAAAGATCATCTAAGCTACAAGTTCTTACAATTGACCAATGTTGCTCGGAGGGATGAATTTGATAGATAGCATAAAATAAAAGAATTTTTCCTCGTAGGGGATTTGTATATTGCATAATCTCTTGTTTTAAGTCAAAAAGATTATCTAGTTTTAACCAAGGAAGAATTTGTCCTTCGGGTACTCCACTAGGTACTATGTCAGTACTCATTTTTACCACTAAACTATCTTCTTCCGATTCCGAAGGTGTAACGGTGTCAACTTCTGATTCTTGAATGGTTACAGCTTCTTGTAATTCGTGGGAAGTGTCTTGACTTTTCGCTTTGATTAATTTTGTCTCTTCTTCCGAAGCGTTATCGTCTGTAATGGCTTCTGTGGTGTCATGTTTATAAAGATAATTTAACTCTCCCACAATGGTGTCAGCAATGAAAGAATAAAAATTTTGACGATTAATTGTCGCCACAATACTATCAAGGGCTTTGCGTAATCTTTTTGCGTTAGGATAAAGTTGATATAGTTCTAAGATGATTTCGTTTAAATCATACATCTCGATAACATTAATATCATTTTCCCAATATTGCTTACAAGCAGCAAAGACTAATTTTTTGATTCTCGGAGATTCATCGTGATATTGGATATTTTCCACAATTCGAGCCACTAATTCTGATTCAAATTCATTCCCCTGAGGAGGATTTTGACTCATGGAATCTTCATCTACATTATTATATATTTCCGCCATCCGTTGAAAAACATATTTCGCAATTTTGTTATAAACTTCTTTACGATTTAATGTATTTACCGCTTGGAATAATAACGCTTTTAAATCATCAAGGGTAGGATTATTTTCATAAAGATTCTGTAGTAAAGACTCAAAAGAATAACCATCAATAATCGAAAAGTCTGATTCCCAATATCTCTGACTTACATAAAAAATTAATTTCTTAGCTCTTTTTGCTTCTTTGGAATGACTTAACTCTTGGGCAATACTAGGGATTATATCTGACGATACCATCATAGAATTTCGTCGGGGATAATTTATTTAACATATTCAAATTATAACCAATATTAATTTAATAAAATAAAAGTTCCTAGTCAAGTTAACCATTAAAAAATAATCTACAATAACCATATCAAGTTAATATTACTTAACAGAGCTTTTATTCCTAAATCCCTCTAAAAAATAGTTAGTCATGATTGGAGAATTATCCCAAACCAACGAAATTTATCATCTTATTGCCTTCCTTGTCGCCATGAACGTAGTTTTATGGAGTACTCCTGTCGTAAAAAATATAGGACTAAAAAGTGGCCATGTTGATAAACCAGATCCTCGAAAAGTACATCAGAAACCTATTGTACGCATTGGTGGAGTAGCAATTTTTGCTGGAACAACAGCAGGTTTATTGATAGTATGGTGGCTAGGGGGTTTTGGAATATTATCTCCAGATAAAGATGCAGAAATTTGGGGAGTAACCATCGGTGCAATTTTCTTTTTCTTCATTGGTTTAGCAGATGACTTATTCAATTTATCCCCTTCTTCCCGTTTGATAATGCAATCCATCGTATCAGGTTTTGCTTGGTCAAAAGGTGTCAGAATTGACTTTTTTACTCTTCCTTTCGGAGATTTAATTCATATTGATATGTGGTGGATAAGTCTTCCTATTACCATTATTTGGTTAGTGGGTATGGTAAATGCTATTAATTGGATTGACGGTTTAGACGGATTAGCGGCAGGAGTTTGTGGTATTGGTGCGGTGGTTATGTTAATTGTGAGTTTATTTATGAATCAACCAGCGGCAGCTTTATTAGCGGCAGCTTTAGCCGGTGGTGCATTAGGTTTTTTAAAATATAATTTTAATCCTGCTGAAATTTTTATGGGGGATGGTGGCGCTTATTTTATGGGTTTTATGTTAGCGGGTGTTGGTGTCATCGGTTTAGCCAAAACTGCTGCGGTAACTGCTGTAATTTTACCTTATATAATTCTTGCTGTGCCAATTATTGATATGTCTTGGGTAATTATTTCCCGTGTTATTCAAGGAAAATCCCCCTTTTTAGCAGATAAACGTCACTTACACCATCGTCTTTTAGATGCTGGTATTTCTCAGCGTTTAACGGTGTTATTTATTTATTCTTTAACTTTATGGGTAGGTAGTTTCGCTTTAGTTTTTTCTGGTTTTCCTAGCGGCGGTGTTTATGCTTTAGGTGCTACTATGCTCTTGATTTATACTACTTGGCAAGTATGGCGTAATCGTAAAGTCAATACCAATACTCGTGATTAATTTTTTCTATTTCGTGACAGAAAGTCTGCGATCGCATAAAATAGAAAAAAGAATCAAATTTATCAAGTAAAATAATGACAGAAGGTTCAACAATCCAGAAAAAAAGCTCTAAAGTAGAAGGGATGAAAGAGCGTAGTAATTTTTTAAGAGAGCCTATAGCTACAGAATTACAACAAGATACAACCCATTTTAGTGAAGACGGCATCCAAATTCTCAAATTTCATGGCTCATATCAACAAGATAACCGAGATAATCGAGTAAAAGGACAAGAAAAAGACTATCAATTCATGTTGCGCACTCGTAACCCTGGTGGTTTTATTCCTCATCAACTATACCTTGCCCTAGAAAATTTATCGGAAGAATACGGTAATCATACATTGCGAGTCACCACAAGACAAGGTTATCAAATCCATGGTATTCTCAAAAAGAATCTTAAATCAGTAATCAGTACTATTGTCAATAGTATGGGCTCAACATTAGGTGCTTGTGGTGATTTAAACCGTAACGTTATGGCACCTCCAGCACCCTATAAAAACCGTGCTGACTATCAATATGCGTGGGAATATGCCGATAAAATTGCTGACTTACTCACTCCTCAAACAGGCGCTTATTATGAAATTTGGTTAGATGGAGAAAAAGCCATCACCGCCGAAGAAGCACCAGAAGTCAAAGCCTATCGTCAAAAAGATCTTAATGGTAGTAATTTTAGTGACAGTGAAGAACCTATTTATGGCAGTCAGTATATGCCCCGTAAGTTCAAATGTTCTGTTACCGTACCTGGGGATAATTCCATTGATGTCTATACCCATGATCTCAGTTTAGTGGTAATTACTGACAAAAAAGGCAATTTACAGGGTTTTAATATTCTCGCAGGAGGCGGTTTAGGGCGCACTCATCGTAAAGATGAAACCTTCGCTCGTAGTGCTGATGAAATTGGTTATGTCCACAAAGATGATGTTTTTGATTTAGTCAAAGCTATTGTTGCTACTCAACGGGATTATGGCGATCGCACAGACAGAAGACACGCACGGATGAAATACTTAATCAATGATTGGGGGGTAGAGAAATTTACTGCCAAATTAGAAGAGTTTTTCGGTAAAAAATTAGAGGCTTTTAAACCATTACCACAATGGAAATATGAAGACTATTTAGGATGGCATGAACAAGGAGATGGTAAACTTTTTATTGGTATATCAGTAGAAAATGGAAGAGTAAAAAATGAAGGGAAATTTAAACTAAAAGAAGCCCTAAAAAAAGTTATTGAAAAATATGAATTACCTACCCGTTTAACCGCTAATCATAACATTATTCTCTACGAAATTGAGCCACAATGGCAAGAAGATATAAGCCAAATTTTTGTGAATCACGGCATTGAAATTAACCCTGAAAATGTTAATCATCTTACCCGTTATTCTATGGCTTGTCCAGCTTTACCGACTTGCGGATTAGCTACCACAGAATCAGAGCGTATTTTACCCAGTATTCTCGAAAGAATTGACGCATTATTGAGCAAATTAAACATAGCCCAAGAAAATATCGTTATTCGGATGACAGGATGCCCAAATGGCTGTGCTAGGCCTTATATGGCAGAATTAGGCTTTGTGGGTGATTCTCCTAATGTTTATCAAATATGGCTTGGCGGTTGCCCAAATCAAACCCGTTTAGCACGAGTTTATGTAGATAAATTAAATATAGCTAACCTAGAGAAATTTTTAGAACCTTTATTAGTCTTTTTCCGTGATAATAAAGAAAAGAGCGAAACTTTTGGTGATTTTTGTCATCGTGTCGGTTTTGATGCTTTACGAAAATTTGCTGATAAATATAAATTTAGTGAAAAAAAAGTAGTTAAAAAAGGCGAAAAATTACCTCGAAAAAAGCGAAATGAGCATCGTGTTAGCATCAATGAAGAATGGTATCAAAAATTAAAAATTACTTCAACTCAACAGGAAAAACCCATGAATCAAATAGTAATAGAAGCCTTAGAATCTTACTTTTCTAAATAGAATTTACTCTCATTGATTTTAGTTTTTTAGTTACAAAAAGAGATAATTTTAACAATTAATAATTAACAATTATTCTACCCTAATTTATAAATGAATAAATTTAGTTATCAAAGAAAAATATATTTTGCAGATACCGATGGGGCGGGGGTAGTTTATTTCACTAATTTATTGTCTATTTGTCATGAAAGTTATGAAGAATATTTAAGTTATTTAACTATTAATTTACAGGAATTTTTTACTAATAAATTAATAGCAATTCCTATTATTCACGCTCAAATAGACTTCTTTAAACCCCTTTTTTGTGGTGATGTTATTATTATTACCCTAGAAGGTAAATTAATCAATAATAAAGTCTTTGAAATTAGTTACGAAATTTATAAAGAGAATGTTTTAATTGCTAAGGCTTTAACTAGACATATTTGTATTAATCCTCAATCAAGAAAAACCCAAGAAATTCCTCTTATTATCAAAAAAGAATTAGAAATTTAACCTTAAATTAACCTCATAATTATAGTTTTTCTGCTTATACTGAAATGGTTAAAACTTAGATAATTTTTATCTTTAAATATGTTTGAAAATATTGTAATTCCGAATCCTTGTGCTGAAAAACCTTCATTTATTCGCCCTCGAAAAGGAGTTATCATCGGTTTAGGGCAGGTTGGTTTAGCTTGTGCTTATTCTATGATAATTCAAAACTGTTTTGATGAATTAATTTTACAAGACATCGCCATAGATAAATTAGAAGGAGAGGTGATGGATTTATCTCACGGGATGCCTTTTTTAGCCCCAACGGACTTAAAATCAGGTACAGTGGCAGATGTAGGACAAAATGCGGACATAATAATTATTACCGCAGGAGTTGCCCAAAAAGACGGGGAAAGTCGTTTAAGTTTAGTTGAGCGTAATATTGCAGTTTATAAACACATTCTTGAAGATGTGGTTAAATATTGTCCTAATGCAATTATTTTAGTAGTTAGTAACCCTGTTGATATTTTGACTTATGTTACATTAAAAATTACTGGTTTTCCTAGCTCAAGAGTCATCGGTTCTGGTACTGTATTAGATAGCGCTCGTTTTCGTGCATTATTAGCCAAAGAAATGGGTATTGACGCTCGTAGTGTTCATGCTTACATTATAGGTGAACATGGAGATAGTGAAGTAGCGGTATGGAGTACTGCGAATATTGGTGGTGTAAAAATTGTACCCGATGGATGGTCAAATTTAGACAAAGAGGAAGAAAATAAGTTATCAGAAATCTATTTTAATGTCAAAAACGCCGCTTATGAGATTATCAGGAAAAAAGGTTATACATCCTATGCCATCGGTTTAGCCACTACGGATATTGTCAAAGCTATATTATATTCTCAAGAGCGCATTTTAACTGTCAGTGGTTTGATGACGGGATTATATGGCATTGAAGATATATGTTTAAGTATTCCTAGAGTTGTTAACGAAAAAGGTATCTTAAAAACCGTAAATCTAACCCTTGATAAAGAAGAAGAAAGATTATTGCAAGATTCAGCAAAAGTCTTACATGGTATATTTGAACAAATTAAATTTTAACACACAACAGAGTAGGGATAATTCCCTACCCATTAACGATTATTTACCCATACCTAACTGTTGGGCTTTTTGATATACTTTACCTTCAGTTAATAGAGAAGGTGCGATTACCACTTCAACTTGTTGCATTTCCTTAATATCTTTTGCCCCTAATGTACCCATACTGGTTTTTAAAGCACCTAAAAGATTATGAGTACCATCATCTAGTTTAGCAGGTCCGCGCAAAATCTCCGAAATTGTACCCGTTGTACCCACATTAATTCTAGTGCCACGAGGTAAAACAGGGCTAGGAGTCGCCATACCCCAATGAAAACCTCTACCAGGTGCTTCTGCACTACGAGCAATAGGTGAGCCAATCATAACAGCATCTGCACCACAAGCGATACATTTACAAATATCACCACCAGTGATAATACCGCCATCGGCAATAATGGGAATATATTTACCTGTATCTTTATGGAAATCATCCCTCGCCGCCGCACAATCGGCAACAGCCGTAGCTTGAGGTACTCCAACCCCTAAAACTCCCCTAGAAGTACAAGCAGCACCCGGTCCAATACCGACTAAAATTCCTGCCGCTCCAGCTTTAAGTAATTGTAAAGTTACATCATAAGTAACACAGTTACCGAGAATTACTGGCATGGGCATTTCAGAGCAAAAAGCGGCTAAGTCAAGAGGAGTGATGGTTTCAGGAGATAAATGAGCAGTAGAGACAACGGTAGCTTGAATAAAGACTAAATCTGCACCAGCTTCAGCGACAACTTTACCATATTGGTTAGCCCCAAAAGGAGTTAAACTAACTGCTGCAATGCCTCCTAGTTGCTTAATATCTTTGATTCTTTGAGTAATTAGTTCAGGTTTAACAGGTACGCTGTATAATTCTTGCATTAAACCCACAAACTCTGATTTCCCAACGGAAGCAATACGGTCTAAAATAGGGTTAGGATCTTCATAACGAGTTTGGATACCTTCAAGATTTAATACTCCTAATGAGCCTAATTCTGAGAGTAAAACTGCCATTTTTACATCCACAACGCCATCCATGGCACTAGCAAGAATCGGAATTTCTCTTTCAATACCACCAATAGTAACACGAGTATCTGCTAACACAGGATCTAATGTACAGTTGCCTGGCACTAAAGCGATTTCATCTATACCGTAAGCTCTTCGGGCTTGTTTTTTACCACCAATTATAATACTCACTTTATTCTTTCTACTATAAGTTATTTGCTATTATTATCAAATTTTCATCGATCATGGCAAATAGAGCAATATTTTCAGGTTTTTTTTTTCTTCAGAATAAAATTGATTAAGATTAAGATAAAACTATTTCCCTCTAATTTTAGGAAGAATAATTTATGTTAGGTAAATTTCAAAAAAGTGAATTGAGAATTGAGGTTAAAGCCACAGAAACAACTTTTCGTGATTATTTATTAGACATTAATAAGTTAAAATGCTGGTTTTTCCCCCTAAAATTTCCTAAAAATTCCCCTCAAAAATTGTCATTAAATGATTCATTTAGTTTTTATTTAGGCTTAATTGAAGTTAAAAATAAAGTTGATTTTATTGATAGTAATTGTATTCGTTTTATCTTGAGTGGAGGTATTGACGGTTATCAAGAATGGACTTGGGGTGATGGTTGGATTCAATCTCGTTTAGAAGGAATTTCTGTTTTACCTCTTAATTTAGGACAAACTTTTAATTTATTACGCCTAAAATCTTCCATTAAACCTAATATCATTTAATGTAAAAAATTTAATTATAATTAATGTTTAAATAGATTAAACTTACTCACCAACTATAAACCTAGAATGGGCAATACTCACAAATTATAAAAATAGTGGTACAAAATAATGTCAAATTATTAATTTAGTAGTATAGTTAATTATTAGTTGCTAATTTTATTGCCTATGTTAGCTAGAGTTTGGAGTGCTACTATTGTCGGTGTTGATGCGGTAAAAGTCGGGGTTGAAGTTGACGTATCGGGGGGCTTACCTAAAATTACTGTTGTAGGATTACCTGATACGGCTGTGCAAGAATCTAGGGAAAGAGTAAAAGCAGCTATCAAAAATTCTGGTTTTGCATTTCCAGTGCGCAAAATTACCGTTAACTTGACACCTGCCGACTTACGCAAAGAAGGGCCAAGTTTTGATTTACCCATTAGTATAGGTATCTTAACCGCATCAGAGCAAGTTGATCCTCAATTATTAAGAGATTATTTATTTCTGGGGGAAATGTCCTTAGATGGCAGTTTACGCCCCATAGCTGGGGTTTTACCGATGGCGGCTACGGCGGTAAAATTAGGCTTTAAAGGGATGATTGTACCAAAAGATAACGCCCAAGAAGCTGCTGTGGTAGAAGGTATCGACGTTTATGGGTTAAATAACTTAGACGAAGTTGCTCAATTTTTACAACAACCTGAAAGGTTTATCCCGACAAAATTTAACCCTACTACAGAATTTGAACCATTGTTCAACAATATCAATAATTTAAAAGACGTAAAAGGGCAAAATCACGCCCGTAGGGCTTTAGAAATTGCCGCTTCAGGAGGCCATAATCTCATCTTTGTAGGGCCACCGGGTGCTGGTAAAACCATGTTAGCAAGGCGTTTACCGTCTATTTTACCTCCTTTAGATTTTAATGAAGCCTTAGAAGTATCGCAAATTTACTCAGTGGCAGGATTACTTAAAAATAATGGTTCATTAATACGAGAGCGTCCATTTCGTAGTCCTCATCATTCTGCTTCTGGTGTTGCTCTTGTAGGTGGTGGATCATTCCCTAAACCCGGAGAAATTTCTTTATCTCATAAAGGCATCCTTTTTCTGGATGAATTAACTGAGTTTAAACGTACTGTCTTAGAGTTTCTTCGTCAACCCTTAGAAGATGGTTTCGTTACTATATCACGAGCTAGGCAATCTGTCGCTTTTCCTTCTCAATTTACTCTGATCGCCAGTACTAATCCTTGTCCTTGTGGATACTACGGCGATACTATTCAACCTTGTACTTGCTCCCCACGACAAAGAGAACAATATTGGGCAAAACTATCAGGACCTTTACTTGATCGCATTGACTTACAAGTGGTAGTAACTAGATTAAAACCTGAAGAAATGACGAGACAAAAAACTGGGGAAACTTCGGAAATAGTTAGAGAAAGAGTTTTAAAAGCTAGAGAAAAAGCACAAAATAGGTTTAAAAACGATACTATCAGTTCCAATGCACAGATGCAATCACGACATTTACGAGAATACTGTATTATAGACGATGCTAGTCGCAACCTCTTAGAAGGTGCAATCCGCAAGTTAGGTTTATCTGCTCGTGCTATGGATCGTATTTTAAAAGTTTCTCGCACTATTGCTGATTTGGCAGGAGATAATGATTTACAAAGTCATCATCTAGCTGAAGCGATACAATATCGTACTATTGATCGAATGCAATAATTCTATCTTCACTTCAAGATAATCTCTAGTCCATTGTACAGTAAGATCGTAGATGTTCTGATGTTAAATTATATCGCAAACCATTAACAACCTATCCATAACCATGACTAAAGTGATTGAAATTAGTGATTCTCAGTTTGAAAAAGAAGTAATTAACGAAAATAAACCAGTTTTAGCGTATTTTTGGGCTTCTTGGTGTGGCCCTTGTCGTCTTGTGTCACCTTCTATTAATTGGGCTGCCGAAAATTATAGCGATCGCCTAAAAGTAGTTAAACTAGAAGTAGATGCTAGTCCTCAAACTGTAGCCACTTATAAAGTAGAAGGAGTACCAGTTTTAATCTTATTTAAAGAGGGAAAAGTTATGAGTATGAATGAAGGTGCAATTGGTAGGGAAAAAGTTAAAGAATTTATAGAAAAAAATCTTTAATTAATTAGTAATTAGCAATTAACAAATCACTTAATTATTAACTATATTTATGCAAATATCAAACAGGATAAAACCCTTAGAAAAAAACGTTTTTGCTGATATGGATAAAGCTAAAACTGAAGCAATTTTTCAAGGAAAAACTATCATCGATTTGTCTTTAGGCTCATCAGATTTACCAACCCCTAAACACATAATAGAAACTATCGAAAAATCTCTAAATAACTCTGATAATCATGGTTATTTATTACACGGTGGCACAGCAGAATTTAGAAAAATTGTTGCTAATTGGTATGAAAAAAGATTCGGTGTTTTTGCGGATTGGGAGACAGAAATTATACCGTTAATTGGTTGTCAAGAAGGCACTGCCCATCTACCTCTAGCCATCTTAAATGAAGGAGATTACGCCCTATTATTAGATCCGGGTTATCCTTCCCATGCAGGGGGAATTTACCTTGCTGGAGGGCAAATTTACCCTATGGCTTTATTAGCTGAAAATAAATTTTTACCCCAATTTAATGATATTCCTCAAGAGGTTTTAAATAAGGCAAAAATGATGGTGTTAAATTATCCTCATAATCCCACAAGTGCAACAGCTTCTTTAGATTTTTTTGAGTCAGCAGTACAATTTTGTAAAGACAATAATATTGTTTTAGTCCATGATTTCCCTTATATGGATATAGTTTTTAACGAAAATATACAACCTTCAGTTTTACAAGTTGATAGGAAAAAAGAGGTATCTATAGAGTTTTTTACCTTCTCAAAATCTTATAATATGGGCGGTTTTAGACTCGGTTTTGCTATCGGTAACTCACAGTTAATTACTGCTTTAAAACAGATTAAATCTGTAGTTGACTTTAACCAATATAAAGGTATTTTAGAAGGAGGAATTACAGCTTTAACTTCTTCTCAAGAATGTGTGAAAGAAACCGTTAAAACTTATCAAGAAAGAAGAGATTTTTTAGTAACAGAATTAAATAAAATTGGCTGGAATGTGCCAACCCCAGAAGCGACTTTATATCTATGGGCAAAACTACCCAAAGCATGGGAGAAAGATTCCATAAAATTTTGTGTTGAGTTAGTCAAAAATACTGGAGTGGCTTTATCACCCGGTGCGGGTTTTGGTGATAATGGTGAAGGTTATGTTAGATTTGCCTTAGTGAAATCCCCTGAAATTTTACGAGAAGCAGTAGAAAAAATAGCCTTATTTTTACATTCTTAAATTAGTAATAAAATCTAGTGGATATATTTGCTCAAATAACAGAAATTAAGTATGAAGTTTGTTGTTATAGTCAACTTAATATTATCTATTTTTAGGAATTATATATTAATTTAATGCCTTCTAATTGTATGATCAAAAAAGATGATTTTAATTATGGTATATCTAAATGGGTATCACCAAAAAGAACAAGATCTTATCTTTTTGAAAGGGTGTACAATACATTATATTTGTCAAAAGAAATAATCATTATTCCTATAAAAATGTAAAATAATGAAACAGCTAAAAGATGAAACTAAAAGATATTGTCTCTGAAATCTATATCCCCATTAAGAAAATAACGGGTTATGCACTCAAACTAAACCACCCTAACGGTGGGGATAAAGCCTATATGTTTAAAAGACATTTGGGATATACTCAGGATAATTACGCTTTTCTCTTAGCACAAATTGAAGAAAAGGCATTAATAGAAGATACGATAGAACGTCCACCTAATGAACACGGTAGAATCTTTCAAGTTGACTTACAGATATTAGGCAACTATGAAGGACAAAAGGAAATCGTTAGAACTGGATGGATAATAAAACCAAATAGTAACATCGCTCAATTAACAACCCTATATATTATAGAAAGATGAAACCAGAATTATTAGATGTCATTGAATTATTAGTTGATATTCCTAATTTCAGTCTTAGAAAAGGTGAGCAAGGCACAATTATAGAAGACTATGAAGACGATATTTTTGAAGTGGAATTTGCCAACAAAAAAGGCGAAGCTACTGCTATCTGTTCTATTCACCAAGATAAATTTATTGTCGTGTGGAGTAGTAAAACCGAACAATGGTTAAACACGGTTTTAGCTTAATCCTTTATCTATGACAATATTTGGGGATAGTGTTTTATCCCCTTGTAAATACATTGTGACTAAACAAGTTATTTACAAAAACAATTCTACCATAGTTGTCTCTATTTTTATATTCTTAAATTAGTAATAAAATCTAGTGGATATATTTGCTCAAATAACAGAAATTAAGTATGAAGTTTGTTGTTATAGTCAACTTAATATTATCTATTTTCAGGAATTAGATATTAATTCAATGCCTTCTAATTGTATGATTAAAAAAGATGATTTTAATTATGGTATATCTAAATGGGTATCACCAAAAAGAACAAGATCTTATCCCTTTGAAAGGGTGTACAATACATTATATTTGTCAAAAAAAATAACCATTATTCCTATAATTAAAGATGAAGGATTAGAAGGGGATAGAGATTTTATTCAATGGGATACAATTTCTTTAATGAGTCTTTTAGATGTTTATGTTATTTTGGCTTATTATCAACAAGCTGATAACCATAAAACAAAAGCAAATAAAATTACTAATCAAAAATTTAATTCTGATTATATCAAAGAAAAAATAATAGAAATTAGTCATTATCATTCATCAGCTTTACACTGGAATATTAAAGAAACTCAAGAATCTTTACCTAATCTAATTATTAAAGTAAAAAATAGTTATCATGATATTGAAAATAAATTAAGAGTAAAATTTCATCATGAAAATGGGATTAATAAATTTCAAAAACAAATTTTAGAAGGAGTTGAAGAATTTATTAAAAAATCTCGTCAAAAAGCCCAAGAAGCACAAAAAAGAGAGCAAAAAACTATACAACCAAAAGAAGTTTTATCTACTCAAACTAAAGCAACTATTACTATTAGTAATTATCTTGGGGGTTTATATTATTTAACAACAGATGAAATAAAAATTCAAAAGGATAAATTATTCTTAATAGAAGGAAAATATACTAAAAATTCTGTTTTACCTTCCTTGAGTGATATAAAAGATGGTTTATTAAAAATGATACTTTATATTAATCTAAAAAATGTCAAAATTAATGACCAAGAATATATCACAATTCCAGTTTTAAAACTATCATCTTCTCGAATAAAAGGAAATATATCTTCAAAAGATAGTCAAAATGATTTGTTATATTTTATGAATCAAAACAAACTAAATAATAAGCATAAAGAAATTATTAATAATTTATGGAAAGAAAGTGAGAAAAATAATTTTTTAATCGAAATAGAAAGTATATAACCCATGATAAAAACTCCTTTAAGATACCCTGGTGGTAAAAGTAAAGCCTTAAAATTCATCTTACCATTAATACCAAATTTTGAAGAATATCGAGAGCCTTTTATTGGTGGTGGCTCGGTTTTTATTGCATTAAAACAAGAGTTTAGGAATAAAAATTTTTGGATTAATGACTTATATAAAAATCTTTTTTATTTTTGGTTTAATTGTAGTAATAATCCAGAAGAATTAATTAATCAAGTAATAAAATGGAAAGAAGAATTTAAAGAAGGCAAAGAATTGTATCAATTTTTAAAAGCAAATATTGACAACTTTAATGATATACAAAAAGGAGCAAGTTTTTTTATTTTTAATCGCATAACTTTTTCAGGCACAACAGAAAGTGGTGGTTATTCTGACATGGCTTTTCAAAAAAGATTTACTGATTCAAGTATTGAAAGAGTCAAAAATTTAGCCTCTATTTTAACTAATATAGAAATAACTAATTATGATTATCAAAAAGTAGTAGAAGCCGAAGGTAAAGATGTTTTTATATTTTTAGATCCTCCTTATTATTCTGCCACAAAATCAGCTTTATATGGTAAAAACGGTAACTTACATAAACAGTTTCATCATGAAAGATTTGCGGAAATAATGAAGGGGAATAAGCATAAATGGTTAATTACTTACGATGATAGCGATTATATTAGAAATTTATTTTCTTTTGCTAATATTATCGAATGGGATTTACACTATGGCATGAGAAATGTTAACATCAATAATTCCCAAAAAGGACAAGAATTATTTATCGCTAATTATGATATTTTTCCCCAAAAAAAAGATATTCAATTAGAGCTTTTACTATAATGAAATTGAAAATTATTGATTATTATTAACTTAGACTAATTTTTGATGATTAATAATCTTTTCGCCCCCAAACCCCCAAAATTGGGGGATTAAAAATTGTAAAATTTTCCCTTTCTAACCTCCAAAAATTGAGGGATTAGTTCACAAATGACTTAAAATTGTTATATCAACCTTAGAAAAAAGGCTTGGATATGCAAAGTTTTGTTATCAATAATTGTTAGGATTGTAGGATAAATTATCTAAAAAATATAGCTAAATTTTATGATAGAAGATAGCGAAAAGATTTACTGGTTAGCATGGTCAAAAATTAAAGGATTAGGTGCAGTATCTCTCAAAAAAATATATGATTATTTTGGTAGTTTACAACAGGCTTGGACAGTTTCACCACAAGAATTGATAGTAATTGACGGAATCGGTAAAAAATTATGTAGCTTAATTCAAGAAGAAAAAAGAAAAATTGAACCAAAAAACTTATATTTAAAACATCTCGAAAAAAATCCTAATTTTTGGACTCCTAACGAAAAAGAATACCCTCAATTATTATTAGAAATTCCTAGCCCACCAGGGATATTATATTATCAAGGAAAAGTAAATTTAGCCGAAAATCAAGGCATAACTCCTTTAATCGGTATTGTTGGCACACGGAAACCTACAGAACACGGAAGAAGATGGACGTATAACATAGCAAAGGCTCTAGGCGAAAATGGTTTTACGGTAGTATCAGGTTTAGCCGAAGGTATTGACACTCAAGCCCATCGTGGTTGTTTAGATGGAGGCGGTAGAACTATTGCTATACTAGGAAATGGCCTTGATAGAGTATATCCTTCTAATAATCGTCAATTAATGGCAGAAATTGCCGAAAAAGGGTTAATTATGACAGAATATGAATATGGAAGTCAACCTGAAAGGGGTAATTTTCCTGCCCGTAATCGTATTGTAGCTGGTTTGTGCCGAGCGGTTTTAGTGATGGAAGCACCAGAAAAATCAGGGGCGTTAATTACCGCCCGTTATGCCAATGAGTTTAATCGAGATGTTTATACTTTACCAAATACTCCTGATAATGTTCAGGCTAGAGGTTGTTTACGTTTAATTCACCATGGGGCGGAAGTGATTATTACCGCCGAAGAGTTATTATCTAGTTTAGGAGTTATTCCTAGTTTAGATGAAACTCAACAATTATCTTTGTTTTCGGCTTCTTCTTCCTCTCTATGGAAAAAAACAAAGGAAGAACCCATCTTATCTTCTACTTTTAGAATAATTTATGAAGCGATTAATGTCAACCCAACTCCTTATGATGTAATTGTGGAAAAAAGTTCATTAAATAGTGGAGAAGTTTCGGGAATTTTATTACAACTAGAGTTAGAGGGTTTAATTACTCAATTACCCGGCATGATGTATCAAAGAATTAATAATTAATAATTAATAATGTTAGAAAATGCAAAATATCTAATTAACTTTCAATTTCTAATTATCAATTCCCCATTTCCTTTCCAATTCCTAATTATTTGTCGTGAATATAATTCTTTCTTCGGTGTTGCCTGTGGCTTTAATTATTGCGCTAGGTTATGTTAGCAATAAAACCTTAAAATTAGATCAATCAACGTTATCTCAAATTAGCGTTTATATTTTAGCACCTGCTTTAGTTACCGATAGTTTTTACCGCACCACTATTTCTAACGATGCAGCTTTAAGGTTACTTTTAGCCTATGTTTTAACCACGGGAATTATTTATCTTGGTGTGGTGATAATTAGCAAACTTCTCAAGTTATCTGCTGATGATGATAAAGGATTGTTAGCCATTAGTCTTTGCCCCAATAACGGTAATATGGGTTTATCAATTATTGCTTTTTCTTTGGGTGAAGAAGGGTTAGAAAGAGCTATAATTTATATGATTTTTTCTAGTGTCGTTTTATTTGGAATGTTGCCACCCATGCTAAAAGGTGATAGTTTGATGACAAGTTTAAAAGCTACTTTTAAGTTACCATTAATTTGGTCAATGGTCATCGGCATTACTTTACATTTTACTAAAATAACCTTGCCTTTTAACATTGGTAAAAGTTTAGAATGGTTAGGTATTTCCGCTATTCCCATTGCTTTAATTATCTTGGGAATTCAATTAAGTAAAACTAAGTTTGAATTTGGTGTCGGCGAATTTACCGCTACCATCGGAAGATTGGCGATCGCCCCGATCATAGCCTATAGTATAGGAAGGTTAGTCGGTTTAGAAGGATTAGATTTACAAGTGTTGACTTTACAAACAGCGATGCCAACGGCGGTAAATGCAGTAATTATGATTAAAGAATTTGGGGGAAACACCACAATGGTAGCAAGAACAATTATTATATCTACATTGATGAGTTTTGCTACTTTACCTTTCATAATTTGGTTAATGACTTCACCCTCGGTTTAATAAATAATAACAGTAAAAAAGTTTATAATTATACGGTTATTCTTGAAAAAGAAGCAGAAGGAGATTATCATGCTTTTTGTCCTCTTCTTAAAGGTTGTCACTCTCAAGGAACATTTTTTAAGTTATTAGGAAAATAAACCATTACAGTTATTGAGCGTAATTTTTCTTTACAATAGTTAACATAACTTTATCAAAAAATCATAACTGTATATTATCACCATGCTATCAACCTTTGACTTAACGAAATTTATACCTGAAGAATTGTTAAAAAATGCCTATGAAACATGGCAACAAACTAAAGCAGGTTTTAGTTTAGCACATAAAAACTTTAGTACCGAAATTAAAAAAGTATTTTTCCCTAATAATGCCATTCAATATAAAGAAATAACTCCTGAAACCTTCCAAAATTTACAAGGTAGATTTCAGACAATTATTGAAGAAGATTGGCGAGACGCGCAAAGAGGAATTTATCCCGTTAATGTGTTATTCGAGGCTGACTGGCAAGAATTTTTACAAAGTTATGTGAAAATTTGGTTGGATTATCCCCAAACTTGGCAAAGAATGCAACAACAAAAACCTCAAGATTTCAGGGAAGATGTTAACCTCGAATCTTATCCGCAATATTATCGCCGTAACTTTCACTATCAAACGGATGGTTATTTAAGCGATTATTCTGCCAATATCTATGACTTACAAGTAGATATTCTTTTCAATGGTATAGCCGATGCCATGCGTCGCCGAATCTTAAAACCGATGGTGGAAAGATTGAAAAATGTTGATAAAAATTCTGACTTAAAAATACTAGATTGTGCTTGTGGTACTGGTAGAACATTACAATTTTTAAGGGCAACTTTTCCTGATATATCATTATATGGTGTTGATTTATCTTCCGCTTATTTACGCAAAGCCAATCAATTATTATCTCAACTTCCTCACGAATTACCACAGTTAATAAAAGGTAACATCGAAAATTTACCCTATCAAGATAACTATTTTCAAGGAATTAGTAATGTTTTTGTTTTTCATGAATTGCCTAATCCTATCCGACAAAAAGTGATTGAGGAATCTTTTCGAGTTTTACAATCGGGAGGAGTTTTCGTGATTTGCGATTCCATACAACTGTCAGATTCTCCTGAATTAGAAGCCATGATGGCTAATTTTCCCCTTGCTTTTCACGAACCATTTTATCATGATTATATTAAAGATGATATAGAATTGCGGTTAAATAACGCTGGTTTTAAAGATATTGAAGTTAAAACCTATGGCTTTAGTAAATATTGGATAGCAACAAAATAATAAATTAGCAAAAAAATATTATCTCAAAATAGAGAAAGTAAAAGGAATAAAACCCTTTTTTTTGTGATTTTACTCTTGAAAAATCTATTCATTCATATTTTTATAAGTAGCCACAGCAGAGGGAGAGATACGATTAAGATAACGGAAAATCCAATACTTTAAAACCGTATCTAAAATTACGGGAAAAGTAGCAATAAATAAAAAGTTAAAATCCCTATTTTCAGGTAATCCGAAATGACGAGTAATGCTTTCTAAGATAATTTCCCATCCGTGAGGAGAGTGAAAACCTACAAATATATCTGTAAAAAGAATAATTAAAAATGCTTTTGCTGAATCACTTAAACCATAAAGAGTTTCATCAATAAAAGATTTTAAAATTAATAACTCTCTTTTACTAAAAAAAATCACAAATCCAAAAGCTATTAAAGATAAAATATCAGCGAATATATTTTTAATAGCATTGGAACTTTTACCTCTAAAATTCTCTGCTAATTCTAATGCTTTTTCCCTAATTTTATCTTCTTTTTCTTCAGGAGATAATTTTGGGGTTAATCCAATAATAGTTCTTAAATTCAGATTTTCTTCAAAGGTTTTTAATTCTATTAATGCTTCTTCTTCTAAATCTTGATTAATAAATATTACTTGTTCGTGATTGTCAAAATAAGGATCAACAAATACTTTTCCTAAAGCAATTTTACTTAAATTATGGACTAATAAAGGTACTATAATTAAGAGTAATAAAAACTTAACTGAAATAGCAGTTTTATATCTCGATTTTCTAAATTTATTAATAACATTATTTTCTGTTTCTATGGATTTAGGATCTATTTCTTGTCTGATTTTATCCAAAGTTCGTAAAAAAGAGCGAGGCAAAACACTTGTCTTATCTGAAACTGTTTCAATACTTGGTTCAAGATTATTCCTATTTTTTGGTATTGATTTTACTACACTATTCTTAGAATTATTTTCTTCTTTTACCTCAATAACTTTTAAAGAGGTATCATAATAGTTAGAATTATATTTATCAATAATTTTATCAATAAAATTTAGTCTTTCTACAATTAAATCCTGTGGATATATTGTCTCTGTTAGTCCATTATATTCTTGTTTATGTTTAAGAGATTTTCCGTTATGATTTAAAAAATTATGAACTGATTTGCTAGTTTTAAATTGACCTAATTTAAGATTAATAATTTGTAAGTTAGAACGTAATTCACCATCAAAATAAGCAAAAACTTTATCGCCATAATTACAATTTTTAGGATCAATTTTTTGACCTTTAAAATGTTCTTCCTCAATTTTCTGAATAGCTACAGCGCTTTGATATGCTTCTTCTAAAGCATTTTCGGAGTTATTACTAATCCAGCGTTTAGTAGAACGGAGAATACGATTAAACATATAATGCCAACTAAAATAAGATGATCTAACATTTTATCTCAAGATTCTGAAGATAGTTGATTGTTCATTGACAAGATAATAATTTTTCAGAAAACAAAGTCACTGTTTATGGTTAATTAATAAAACTGCTATGATAAAACCAATAATTAAGGTTTATTTAGTTTTATATAATCTAAATGCTGCGAATAATAACAGAACCATTTGAAGCCAAACAAGAACTGCAACGCATTAGCGATCGCACTCACAATGAACAGATAGAAACACAGTCAGCCATCGTCAAAGAAATCATTTCTATGGTGAGAAAACGGGGTGATAAGGCTTTGTTAGAATATACTGAAAAATTTGATCGACAAGTGATTACCCAATTGAAAGTGAGTGGGTCCGAAATTGACGCTGCCTATCAACAAATTTCGAGAGATTTACTAAAAGCCATCAAACTAGCAGCCAAAAAAATTGAGGCTTTTCATCAAAAAAGAGTACCAAAATCATGGGTACAGTTTGAAGAAGATAATGTAGTGTTAGGAAGACGTTATACCCCCGTGGATAGAGCTGGTTTATATGTACCCGGGGGAAGAGCATCTTATCCTAGTACTGTATTGATGAATGCGATTCCAGCAAAAGTGGCAAAAGTACCGAGAATTGTCATGGTAACACCGCCGAGTCAAGAAGGCAAAATTAATCCTTCCGTATTAGTGGCAGCCAGTGAAGCTGGAGTAACCGAGATTTATCGTGTAGGAGGAGCTCAAGCGGTGGCGGCTTTAGCCTATGGTACAGAAACCATCCCTAAAGTGGACGTAATAACTGGGCCGGGCAATATTTATGTAACTTTAGCGAAAAAAGAAGTATATGGTACTGTGGGCATTGATTCCTTAGCAGGACCTAGTGAAGTGTTAATTATCGCCGATAAACACGCAAATCCCGTTCATGTAGCCGTTGATTTGTTAGCACAAGCAGAACATGATCCCATGGCCGCAGCGATTTTAATTACCGATAGTGCTAAACTAGCGCAACAAGTACAAACGGAAGTTATCAAACAATTAGAAAATCATCCCCGACGTATTTTAACGGAAAAAGCCATCGCTCATTATGGTGTGATTATACTTACGGAAAATTTAATTCAAGCCGCAGAATTATCAAATCTATTCGCTCCCGAACATTTAGAATTAGAAGTAGAATCCCCTTGGGAATTAGTAGAACACATCCGTCATGCAGGAGCAATTTTCTTAGGTAATTCCACTCCCGAAGCCGTGGGAGACTATTTAGCAGGGCCTAATCATACTTTACCAACATCAGGCGCGGCTAGATATGCTTCTGCTTTAGGAGTTGAAACCTTTATGAAATATTCAAGTTTAATAGAATATAGCCCTGTAGCTTTACAAAAAGTAAGTCAAGCAATCATCGATTTAACCACCGCCGAAGGTTTACCTTCTCATGGTAATTCTGTTAAATATAGAATCAAAAATCCTCATGGTTAAAAATATCTTAATCATCGGGGCAAGTCAAGGCATTGGTAATGGTTTTGTGCAACAGTTACTAACTGATACTAATGTCCATCATCTTTTTGCTACTTATCGCAAGGAAGAAACGGCGAAAAATTTATTATCCTTAGAAAGTTTATATCCTCATAAATTAACCACCATAAAAGTAAATGTAACGAAAGAAAACGACATTGAACAAGCTACTCAATATATTAAAACTCAAGTCGATAATTTACATTTAGTGATTAATTGTGTGGGTATTTTACATGAAGATAATTTACAACCCGAAAAAAGTTTAAAACATCTTAACGCCGATAATTTATTACGATATTTTCAAGTTAATACTATTCCTAGCGCTTTATGGGCTAAACATTTATTACCGTTATTAAAACATTCGCAACGGAGTATTTTTGCTAGTATTTCCGCTAAAGTGGGCAGTATTGAAGATAATCACCTAGGCGGTTGGTATGGTTATCGTGCTTCTAAAGCCGCTTTAAATATGTTACTGAAAAATATCGCCATTGAATATAGTCGAGTTAGTAAAAATACTATTGTTATCGCTTTACATCCTGGTACAACAGATACACAGTTATCCGCTCCTTTTCAAAAAAATGTCCCTCAAGAAAAACTATTTTCTGTTAGTCTTTGCACTCAACAATTATTATCTGTCATAGAGAATCTAACTATTAAAGATAGTGGTAAATTTTTTAGTTGGGATGGTAGTAATCTTCCTTGGTGATTATTCATTGTCAGGATTTTTCACATAATAAAACCACTGTATAAGCACAAATAGCCTCTTCTCTACCCACAGAATCTAATTTTTCATTAGTTGTGGCTTTAACGCTTATGTTATCGGCTGGAATGTTCAATTTTTGAGCTAAAGAATTAATCATAGCAGGTAAATGAGGCTTTAATTTAGGACGTTCTGCTACAATTACACTATCAATATTACCAATAACCCAACCTCTATCAAGAATTAATTGATGTACTTGAGCTAACAATTCCATACTATCAGCACCAGCCCATTTTGGATCAGTGGGAGGAAAATAATGTCCTATATCCCCTAAACTTAAAGCACCTAATAAAGCGTCCATAATAGCATGAGTTAATACATCAGCATCACTATGACCTAATAAACCAAGATGATGCTCAATTTCTATACCACCTAAAATAAGTTTTCTTCCTTCTACTAATCTGTGCAAATCGTAACCGTTACCAATTCTTATCATTGTGATACTCTTAAAAAAGACAGTGTTTTTTCTCACCATTATTTTATAACCTATGGGTTAAAAGGAAAAAGGAGAAATATTATTTTCATTCTCTTTCTAATTTATGAAAAAAAATATTGATAGTCATAAGTAATTAATAAAGGTTTAAAAAAATAGTTTAATATGAGTAAAATTTTTCAAGATTTAGATTTTCTAAGTATTAAAAATAATCCAGACTTTAAAGAAGATAGTGTTAGAGAAGGGATTATTTTACCTTTATTAAAATCATTAGGTTATACAGAAAAAAATATTATTCGCAGTAAAAGTTTACAACATCCTTTCTTGAAAGTTGGCAGTAAAAAACGTAAAATTAATTTGATACCTGATTATCTCTTAAAAATTGAAAATAATTACGGTTGGGTGTTAGATGCTAAAGCACCAAATGAGAATATTAAAAATGGTGATCATGTCGAGCAAGTTTATAGTTATGCTTATCATCCTGAAGTCAGAAGTAATTATTTTGCCCTCTGTAATGGCTTAGAATTTAGTTTATTTAAAACCTCTGCAACGGATACCCCAATTTTATATTTTCCCCTCGATGAATTTGATTATTATTATGAGCAATTAAGTCAATTTTTATCCATTAATAGTTTTCAAGTTGGTAAAAGTTTTCAATATTTCCCCAATGAGGGGAGTTTTTCTACTGAATCCAACCCCCTAACCCCCTTGGAAAGGGGGAATTTTCCCTCTGACACCCTCCTTCGTAAGGGGGGCTGGGGGGGTTTAAATGCCCTGAATAACAAGGGCGGGGATGGATTATTTGACTACTTAAATCGCCCTTTATTACCCGAAATTACCCCCAAAAAACAAGCGGCTAAAAGACATTTTGGGGTGCATGGTTATTTCACTAAACAAGTATGGAATGTGGTAGCAGAATATATCAAAAATTTTAGTCAACCTCATGATACTATTCTTGATCCTTTTGGTGGTAGTGGCGTTACTGCTATTGAAGCGTTAATGAATAATCGCAAAGCCATTAGTATTGACATTAATCCTTTAGCGATTTTTATGGTTAATTCCCTCATTTCTCCCGTAAATTTTGATGAATTAAACAAAGCCTTTGAAAGGGTAAAATTAGCTTATCAAAAAAGTGAACCTATCACCGAAGATGACATCCAAAAAGCCTTAAAAAAATATCCTTATCCAAAGGGTTTAAAATTGCCTAAAGGTTCAGATGTTGATACCATAGAAAAGTTATTTAGTGATAAACAATTGGCTCAATTAGGTTTATTAAAATCTATTATTAAAAAAGAGAAAAACAAAAATATTAGAGATTCTTTAATGTTAATGTTTTCCAGTTTATTAACTAAAATTAATTTAACATATCATTCATCTTCTGTTCGTGCTATTGGTGGTGGTGATTGTTCAGCTTTTAGATATTATCGTTATAGACTAGCACCAAAACCAGTAGATATTGACATAATAACTTACTTTGAATTGAGACTAAAAAAAGTAATTTCTGCTAAAAAAGAGATGGAATATTATATAAATGAAAAAACCATTTATAACGCTCAAATTGTCAAAAATTCTGCCACAGATTTAAGTTTTATACCTAATGAAAGTATAGATTATATTTACACAGATCCACCCTACGGAAAAAAAATTCCTTACCTAGATTTATCAACTATGTGGAATGGTTGGCTAGATTTAGAAGTAACAGAAAATGACTATAATTTAGAAGCCATTGAGGGAGGAGAAAATAAAAAAACAAAGGATGAATATAACGAATTAATCGCTAAAAGTATTAAAGAAATGTATCGGGTTTTAAAATTCGATAGATGGTTGTCTTTTGTATTCGCCCATAAAGATCCCGAATTTTGGCATTTAATTATTGATACAGCAGAAAGTTGCGGTTTAGAATATGTGGGTGCAGTAGCTCAAAAAAATGGACAAACTAGCTTTAAAAAACGTCAAAATCCCTTTACCGTATTATCAGGGCAACTTATTATTAATTTTCGTAAAGTGCGCACTCCTCGCACAATTTTAAAAGCTAACTTAGGCATGGATATGGCAGAAATTGTCATCCAAACTATTGAAGGGGTAATTGCTAAAAATGATGGTGCAACCCTTGAGCAAATTAATGATGAATTGATTATAAAAGGCTTAGAATTAGGCTTTTTAGATTTATTAAAGAAAGAATATTCAGACTTAACACCGATTTTATTAGATAACTTTGATTATGAAGAAAAAACCGAATTATTTAATATCAAAAAAGAAACTAAGTTCAAATCACATATTGATGTCAAACTGAGAATTAAGTATTATTTAATCAGCTTTTTAAGAAGAAAGTCAAGGGAAAATAAAAGTTCTTCTTTTAACGAAATTGTGTTAAATATTTTACCGTTATTAAAAAATGGCACAACTCCCGAAAATCAAACTATTTTAACTGTCTTAGAAGACATCGCCGAGAGAGTAGGAGAAGATAGTTGGCGCTTAAAAGGTGAAGGACAATTAAGTCTATTTTAAAGCAGTAAATATGATAACTTTATTCACAAAAAAATTAACTCAATGATTGAATTTGAAAATTTATTTTATACTTATCCATGTAGTCAAAAACCGACTATAAATAATCTTTCTCTACACATAAAAGAAGGAAAACGTTATGGTTTAATCGGTAATAATGGTTCGGGTAAAACGACTTTTTTACGCCTAGCAAATGGCTTATATCAACCTAGTAAGGGAGTTGTTAGTAGTTACGGAAAACCTTTAAAATATGATCGTCAATCCTTAAAATTGTGGTATCAGCGAGTAGGTTTAGTATTTCAAGATCCTGAACAACAATTAGTTGCCACTACGGTAGAAGAAGATTTATCCTATGGTTTATGTAATTTAGGAAAGTCAAATACAGAAATTTCCCACAGAGTTACTCAGACTTTGCAAGACTTCAATTTAGAAGATTTAGCTCATTTTCCCGTTAATTATCTTAGTTTAGGACAAAAAAAACGCTTGGCCATCGCCGATGTAATGATTTTAAAACCAAAAATATTATTATTAGACGAACCTACAGCATACCTTGATCCCAAACAAAGAAAAGAATTAATTAAACAATTAGAGCATATTTTCCAAGAAGGCACAACTATTTTACTGGCAACTCACGATCTTGATTTTATTTATCGATGGGCGGACTGGATTTTCGTCATGGATAGGGGTAAAATCGCTCTACAAGGTACACCTGACGAAGTTTTTGAACAAAAAGAAATATTAGAAGAATTAGACCTAGATATACCCCTAGAATTAAAATTAAGTAAAGGAAAAAAGTAGGGTGGGCATTGCCCACAAAAAAGTCACTTTAAGACACTTATGGAGAGTAAAAATAAAATACAAAATATTATATAAAGTAACAAACTGTTACAGTTCATAACAAATATGTACAAATTTGCTAACCTCAGTGGTAGCATTGCCTAGATAGTAAATATAATTACCATAAAAGTAAATATCTGTATGAGCGAAACAATTCAACTCACTGGAAAACTACCTAAATTTGGTGGTAGCACTGGCGGTTTACTTTCTGCGGCTGACAGAGAGGAAAAATATGCTATTACTTGGACAAGTAAAACTGAGCAAGTTTTTGAAATGCCTACTGGTGGCGCGGCTATCATGAATGAAGGTGAAAATTTATTTTATTTTGCGCGTAAAGAGCAATGTTTGGCTTTAGGCACTCAATTCCGCACTAAATTTAAACCTAAAATCGAAGATTATAAAATTTACCGTATTTATCCTACTGGTGAAATCCAATATCTTCATCCTGCTGATGGTGTATTCCCTGAGAAAGTTAACGAAGGTCGTGAATTTCACGGTAAAAAAGACAGAAGTATCGGTAAAAATCCTGAGCCTGTCACCCTCAAATTCTCTGGTAAAGCACCTTACGATGTGTAGTCATTTATCTTAGCCCTTAATCCCCAATCTGGGGACTTTTTTTATGGCCTCAATTTTGGGGAGAGGTTTGCATATAAACTTTGATAATATGAACAAACAAAGTAATTGACAAATTAATGTAAATTTTCTATGATTCACTTTTGAAAAAAGAATTTATGCAATCAACTTCTCCCCCCTCTGTCGTCAAAAAAATCGTTTATTTAGATTATTTGCGTATATTCGCTTCTTTAGGAGTGATTGCTTGTCACTTATGGGTGGGAGCTTTTTTACCGAATCTAAATATAGAAACAGTTTTACTTCCTGAATGTTTAGGTATTCATGGAGATTTGTTGTATAAATGTGGATTAGATACTGTCTTTATTCTTCCTAATGATAGCTTAGATCATCTATTCTTTAATTTCTTTAATTTGATATTTGGAATGGGTTATCAAGGTGTTCATCTTTTCTTTATTTTAAGCGGTTTTGGTTTAACTCTTTCAGCATTTTTATCAGAGAAAAAAACAAATAGAATTGGTTGGGTTGATTTTCTTAAGAAAAGATTTTCAAGACTATATCCTTCATATTGGATAGTTTTAGCGATTTATTTATCCATCAATTTTTATCTATATAAAAGTGTTTTAGGATTGTTAAAAACCTATGTATTAGGATCTATTTTTCTTAACATTATTCCTGCTACTTGGTTTGTGCCGATTATTCTACAACTTTATTTACTTTTTCCCCTCCTTTTTTATTTTCTCAAAAAATTATCCATCAAAAACTTTCTTGTAATAAGCCTAATAATTAAAATAGTTGTTAGTGCTATTGTTATCACTACATCATTACTTGTCTTTAACAAAATTTTAGGCTTTGGTGGAGGTGCGCTTGCACCGGGTGGATTCGCTTTAACTAGATTATTTGAATTTTGTTTTGGAATGGCGATGGCAAAATATTATGTTATTCATGGATTTTCTACTAATGCCTTAAATATTTTTCGTCAACCCTATTTCATTCTATTAGGATTTTTTCTGCAACTGTCTGGGTTTTTTCTATCGTTAAAATATAGCACAATAACTTTTTATGATCATAATATTCCTGTAGGGATTTTTCTTTCTGATGCTTTAATTGGTGTTGGAATATTTATTCTTTCTTTAAACCTCATGTTTTTTATTGATTATGTCTTTAAAAGAAGAAGTTTGATTTATCTCGATTTGATTAGTAACGCTAGTTATGAGGCATACTTAGTTCATGGTATGATATTAAGTGTTTTAAGCATTATATTAATTAAACCTGTATTCAACTTATTAAGTAGTGATAATAATTACTTCATTATTTGTTTTCTTTACTTGATATTTTTATTGATTTTTTCTTTCATAACTTATTATTGTGGTATTTTTATATTTAATTTAAAATCATTTATCACAAAAAAAATAAATCTTTAATGTTAATTGTTAATTATTTTCTACTAATTTTTAATCATTAATAGTAAAAACTTCCCAAGATTTATCATCGGATATTTGTAGTAAAATTTGGTGATAAGTCTTCAAACTGTCACGATGGCCGACACTTATAAAAGTCGTGTTGGTTTCTAAAAGATGTTGATATAAATTTGCTTCATTGTTGGCATCTAATGCACTGGTTGCCTCATCGAGAATGGCATATTGTGGTTGATTAATTAAAACACGAGCAAAAGCGACTCTTTGTTGCTCACCTAAAGATAACACCTCACCCCAGTCTTTTTCTACCTCAAAACCGCCAAATTTATCGCTTAAATGGGGTAAATTCACTAAATTTAAGATATTTTGTAATTCCTCTTCTGTAATTTCTTTTTCGAGACTAGGATAAATTAATTGTTCTCTTAATGTACCTATAATCATGTAAGGGCGTTGAGGTAAAAAGAGCATTTTGTTTAATTCTGGGCGAAAAATTGCCCCCGTGCCTGAATCCCATAAACCTGCAATGGCGCGTAATAATGAACTCTTACCGCAACCACTTGTACCCATAATTAATAAACCTTTTCCTTGAGGTAAATTTAAACTCACATCTTCTATTAATGTGTTTTGATAATTAGGAGTTTGTAAGGTTAAATGTTCGATGGCTAAATGTCCATTTTCAATAGTATCAATGGTGCGATTTTCTACATTATTTTTAGTTAATAAATCGCCTTTTTCTTCGGGAGATAAAAATTGATAAAAACTCGATAAACGACTAATTCCTGCCGCAAAAGTTGTTAAAGATTGAAAACGACTAACAATAATATTTAAAGAGAAAAATACCCTCGCAAATGCGCCCGTTGCTTCACTCACTTTTCCTACTTCTAATTCTCCTGATAAAACACTAGGTGCAACTACAATTGCTGGAATAACATAGGGTAAAAATTCAAAAGTATTAACAAATAATCCTAAATATAATTCTTGCCAAACAATTAAGGAATTAAAGTTGTTAAATAAATCAGTAAATAAGTTGTTTAAGTTATTCTTTTCTTGGGTTTCTCCTTGATAAAAAGCAATAGATTCAGAGTTTTCTCTTACCCTTACTAAACCGAAACGAAAGTTAGCTTCTTTTTGTAATTGTCCAAAGTTTAAAGTAACTAATTTTCTCCCAAAAACTCCCGTAGTTATTAACGTTCCTACTATGGCATAAACTAATAAAAAGATCACTAATTTTTGTGAAATTGACCACAAAACAGCACTAAAAGCAACTACTTGTAAAACTGATTGTACAACTACTAATAAAAATAATAAAGAGTCTTGAGTAAAACTTCTAATATCCTCTGAAATTCGTTGATCTGGGTTGTCAATATCAATATTTTTTGCCGCTAATTGATAGAAAGATCTATTAGTAAAATACTTCGTTAAAAAGTTTTCTGTTAACCATCTTCGCCAATATAATCCTAACTTACTTTGAGTATAAGAAAAACCTGCAAATAAAGGTACATAAACTACTAAAATTAACAAAAATCTTAAAACAGTTTGCCAAAATTTTTCTGCATCTTTTGCTGCTAAAGTGGAAATTAAACCTCCTTGTGCAGTATTTAATAAAACACTTAATTGAGTATAACCTACTAATAATAATCCTAATATTCCTAGTAGAATTAATGCCCCTTTTTTTTCATTTCCTAACCAATATAATTTGGCGATCGCCCAAAATCGACTAAAAACACGAAAATTCAAACCACGCATATATAATTATCTATTATTTATTGATTACTTATTACTTATTATCAATGTCTATAAACGAGAGGCTAAAAGTTGCTCAAGGGTTTCTAAGGCTTTGGTAAATCCGATGATACCTTCTTCTAGTTTTTCCGATGCCATTTTATCTTCTGAGTGCATTTTCTCAAAAGTTGCCTTATCGACGGTAATTTGCTCAATATCGAGGGTTAACGCCGTTTCTGGGCATAATTTACGGGGTAAATCTCCCTGGGTATTGGTTAATTGTTCTAATAGTTTAGGGGAAATAGTTAACAAATCACAACCTGCTAACTCAATAATTTCGCTAATATTACGGAAACTTGCACCCATTACCTCAGTTTTGTAACCGAATTTTTTATAATAATTATAAATTTGAGTAACAGATTGTACTCCCGGATCTTCTGCACCTATATAATCTTTACCAGTGGTTTTCTTATACCAGTCAAGAATTCTACCGACAAAAGGAGAAATAAGAGTTACTTTCGCCTCCGCACAAGCTACCGCTTGATGGAAACCAAATAACAAAGTTAAGTTACAGTGGATACCTTCTTTTTCCAGAATTTCAGCAGCTTTGATACCTTCCCATGTTGCGGCGATTTTGATTAAGATACGTTCTTTATTGATGCCTACTTTTTCATATTGAGATATTAAATAACGAGCTTTATTAATAGTAGCTTCACTATCATAGGATAAACGGGCATCAACTTCTGTAGAAACTCTACCCGGGACAATATTTAATATTTGTCTCCCGAAAGCAACCGCTAACCAGTCAATAGCCAGTTTTACTATACTATCGGTATCTGCTTTTTCTCCTAATTCCTCCCTAGCTTGTTTTAAAGTATCATCGACAATACTTTGATATTCTGGCATTTGTGCGGCAGCAGTTATTAAAGAAGGGTTTGTAGTGGTATCCCTAGGAGTAAAAGTTTCTATGGCTTCGATTTCACCAGTATCTGCTACCACGATGGTATATTCTTTTAGTTGTTCTAGTAAATTAGTCATTTTTCAATATTTTTGTCAAATTTAACTCAAGACGAAATTTGTCTTTATATTCCATGATAATCACAAAAAAAGAAATAAAAGCTAAATTTCATTAATTATTGTTAAATAACCTCATCAATCTTTTGCAAAATTTATTTTTAAACTCTTATTTTTTCCTCTCAATTTAGGGATATTTATGACTAAAATTTTAACAAATTACCTGTTTATTAAATGATAACATTGCTTGGCGATCGCCCAATCTTCTTGAGTATGAATAACTAAAATTTTGACATGAGAATCATCAGTAGCGATATTTGTATCAATAGATAAATTAAGATTTTTTTTCTTATCTAATTTCATAGCCAAAAAGCCGAATTTTTCGCAAACTTTTTCTCTAACGATAGCGGAATTTTCTCCCACCCCAGCAGTAAAAACTAAAACATCTAAACCACCAAGAGAAGGTAAAAAACTACTAATAACCTCTTGAATACGGTGAATATAAATATCAAAAGCAAGTTTGGCTTGAGTATTTCCTTCTTCTATTTTCTGCAAAATTGTGCGTAAATCCGCCGAAATTCCCGAAACTCCTAACAATCCCGATTTTTTATTCAAAATTTCGTCAATTTTATCCCCATCGTAATCATATTTTCTCATAAAATAAGTCAAAATAGCTGGATCAATTGAGCCGCTACGACTACCCATCATCACCCCTTCTAAAGGAGTAAAACCCATACTGGTATTGATACTGACTCCATCTTTTATCGCCGTAATAGAGCAACCATTACCTAAATGACAAGTAATGATTTTCAAACTATTTAAAGGTTGATCAAGAATTTCTGCTGTACGTTGAGAGACATATTGATGGGAAATACCATGAAAACCATAACGTTGGATTCCTTCTTGATAATATTGGTAAGGAATGGGATAAATTTTAGCATAATCAGGGATAGTACTGTAAAAAGCCGTATCAAAAACTGCTACTTGAGGAATTTCTTTATTTATCTTCTCTATACTTTCAATACCTTCTAAATGAGATGGGTTATGATTAGGCGCTAAAGGTATTAACTCTTTTATGGTTGCCTTTACTTCCTCCGTGACAAAAGTTGCTTGATAATATTTTTTGCCACCGTGTACTACTCTATGACCTACTACATTTATATCTGTTAACTCCTCTATCACTTTGGTTTCACCCTCAATCATGGTGTTTAACATAGTCTTAATGCCAGTTTGACGATTATTCGTCGGTAACTCAAGGGTAATTTTTACCCCCTTAGCTTCTACCTTCAATAGTCCATAATTACTATTAACTGTCCAATCAATCATTGCCTCCCAAAGAGGTTGGGGAGGAGAAACGATATTTTTAAGGACATTAATATCATATAAAGAACTTTTTTGACTACTTGAACCAGCATTAAGAACTAATATTTTCATAGCTTAAATTGACGATTTCTGCTTTACTTTCCGTAAACGGCTGGATAAACTTCTAACAATTTCTAAAGCAAATAAAGGAGTTTCTTGTAATAAAAATAAAAATCTTTCTTTATTTAATTCCGCTATCTGACAATCCGTTTTGGCGATCGCCGTAGTAACTCGACTATGATCTAATTGTACTAAAGCACCTTCACCAAATACATCATGTTCATGGATAGTTTCCACAACTTTATTATTTAACCATAATTCTACTTCACCTTTCATCAAAGCAAACATTTTGTCTCCTTTATCTGCCGCTTTAAAAATTACTTCTCCTGCTTTAAATTCTTGGATTTTAAGGTGGTTAAAAAACAAATCAATAACGTCACTAGGTTCTAACATAATCTATTTTAATAAAGTATTAATGTTTTATTGTCTCAGATTGATTAACAAATAGCAATTTTAATAATTAAGAAGAGAAATTAAAGTTAATTATTATAAGGTAAAGAATGATATAAACGACTTGATAAACTTCTCAAAATATCTAAAGCAAATAAAGGAGTTTCTTGTAACAAAAATAAAAATTTTTCTTTATTTAATCCCGCTATCTGACAATCAGTTTTAGCTATAGCAGTGGTAAATCTAATGTGATTTAATTGTACCAAAGCACCCTCTCCAAATACATCATTTTTATAAATTATTTCCACAACTTTATCATTAAGAAATAACTCTACTTCTCCTTCTATTAAAGCAAACATAGTATTGCCTTTTTCTCCTTCTTTAAAAATAACTTCTCCTAAAGGAATATTCTTAATTTCTAAATGTTTAAAAAATAATTCGATAATTTCAGTTGCTTCTAACATAATCAATGGTTCAAATTGTATAATTTAAGATTAATAACTAATTTAATTTTTTACTATTAATTATTCCTAGTTAGATATTGTCTCATTTTTAATTCCATTTAAGGTTAAGATTTATTTAAGAAAATATTATTATTTAATTAACAAAAATTCTCCAGATAAATGATAAAAAATACTTTAAAATATTTTAATAGCAATCCCACTATGTAAGGAGTTAGACTAAAAAAAATGTTAGCTATAAGTTATTAGCTTTAAGATATAGTAAAATTTATTTTTTAATCTTCAACTACTCACTGATGATTTAAAGATTGTCATAGTCTAAGTATTAAAGTATTTAGAGATTATATATTTTAAAATTAATAAAAATAACTAATGATTTTTTGGATTCTCCCGTGAGTGTAGGAGAATAAAGTAAACATACAACTAATTTTGCCTACTTACTAATTTAAACTTATATTTTTTTCTTTAAAATAATGACTTTCAAACGTAGAGAATTTTTAACTTTTTTAGGAATTGGTATCGCCACTACTGCTTGTAATTCAGTTTTTAAATCTAATTTACAAGCAAAAACAGCTAGTTCAAATAATATTAATTTTAGTACTTTTAAGCCTATAAAATATCCTATTCCGTTAGATATTAATAATGTTAATAGTCAACAACAAAAACAAATTTATCAAAGTTATCAAGTTGAAGATAATTTAATTTTACCCGAGGGTTTTGACTATCAAATAATAGCCTCTTGGGGTGACAAAGTTGGGGATTCTCGTTTTGGTTATAATAATGACTATATTTCTTTTATCGAAACTAGCCCTAATGAAGGTTTTTTAGTAGTAAATTTTGAATATGTAAGCCCTAATCCTTGGTTAGAAAGTTACGAAATTGTGATTAATAAAACTCTCGATTTTCAAGTCTTAAATACTTTAACAGAAGCCAATAAAAATAAACAAAGTTTAAATATTTTTGCCCTAGTAGATGATAACCCTATTAAAGCAAAATTTCAAGATTTTTTCAGTGAATTATTAATTGATCAAGGTGTTGGTATAATTTCCATTAAAAAAGATAATAATGGGCAATGGCAACGCACTTTTAGTAAAAATGATCGTCGTATTACTGGTATTTCTGGCTGGAAAGATAACCGTTATTTATCCTCTACAGGGGCGGCTACTGCTATATTTAAGAAAAAGGAAGTATTGGGCTATACCGATAACTTAGGTGATAAAATTATTGGTACTTTCGCTAATTGTGCTGGAGGTACTTCACCTTGGGGTACAGTTTTTAGTGCAGAAGAAAATTTCCAAAATTATGTCCCTGAAGGTATCATGGCCGATGGTACTTCTTTACCTCCAGAATTTTTACCTGTATCTGGTTTGAGTGGACAAGGTAATCCTTTTGGGTTAGCGGGAAATAAATATGGTTGGATGGTAGAAATTGATCCTAGTAACCCCGATGACTATGGCACGAAACACACATGGTTAGGGCGTTTTCGTCATGAAGCTGTGACAATTTGGGCAGAAAAAAATCAACCTCTCGTATTTTACTCTGGATGCGATCGCACTGGGGGACATTTATATAAATTCGTATCAAAAGGAAAGGTTATCAATCCTAGTGATAAAAAAAATTCCGAGTTGTTAAAAGATGGAATGCTATACGTTGCTAAGATGTCAACAGATGGTAAAGGAGAATGGATACCCTTACAACCAGACACCCCGATAAATCCCATTGCCTTAGAAAATTTAGCAGGAGGTTTATTAACGATACCTAACCCTGATAGAAAAAAAGGATCATATATTGCAGTGGAAAATCAAGGAGAATTAGACGATTTTACCGCAAAATATCGCAAATTAGGAGATTTATATTTAGGTAGTGAAGAAGAGAGACAAGGAGCAATTTTAATCGATGCTCATTATGGCGCTAATATTGTCGGTGGTACTTGTGGCGCTCGTCCTGAAGATGTAGAATTGAGTCCTATAGATAAATCTCTAGTCATTGCTTACACGGCAGGAGTGGCGGGGAGCGAAGGAAGTCCCGATAAACGAATTTTCAGCGATAAAAATGGGAATATGTATCAATACGGCTGTTTAATGCGTCTTAGAGAAGATAATAATCAGCCTGATGCTATGACTTTTAAATGGGAAATCTTAGTCGTAGGTGGTGAACCTTCAAAAGGCGGTATGGGATTCGCTAACCCTGATAACCTCGAATTTGATGCTAACGGTGATTTATGGATGGTAACGGATATGCCGACAGGTTTACAAAGTCAACCTTCAGAGGGTAAACGCAATTCTATCGCCCCTTTAGGTAATAACTCCTTATGGTATATTCCTTTATCAGGAGAAAATGCTGGAAAAGCCTATCCTTTTGGGATTATGCCTATGGAAGCCGAAGGTACAGGTATATATTTTACCAAAGATCAGCAAACTCTCTTTTTATCAGTACAACATCCGGGAGAAAAAAACGGCATCAGAAAAGATATGGCGCATAAACAATTAGATATATCAATTTTAACCACAGAAGGAGAGGAATTTGCTCAAAAAAGAACTATTCCTCAAGGCTCAAATTGGCCTAATTTACAACCTAATCAACCCCCTAAACCTTCTGTAGTAGCAATCATGAAAAATTAAGGCTCAACCCATCTACCGTCAGCTTTAATTAAATTAATTAATTCCGTTACTCCTTCGGTTTCAGGTACTTTTTTAATTTCTTCCTTACCACGATATAAAGAGATAAAACCAGGTTGTTTGCCTACATAACCATAATCAGCGTCGGCCATTTCCCCTGGCCCGTTGACAATACAGCCCATTACAGCTATATCTAAACCTGTTAAATGCTTAGTTGCTTCTCTGACTTTATGTAAAACTTCTTCGAGATTAAATAAAGTACGTCCGCAAGAAGGACAAGCTACATACTCCACCATAGTTTTACGCAATCCTAGAGCTTGTAATATACTATAACAAACAGGAATCTCTTTCTCTGGGGCTTCCGTTAAAGAAACTCGAATGGTATCCCCGATGCCGTCGGCAAGTAGTGTGCCGATTCCAGCAGTAGATTTTATGCGCCCATATTCTCCGTCTCCTGCTTCGGTAACCCCTAAATGTAAAGGGTAATCCATACCTAATTCATCCATGCGTTTTACCATTAAACGATAAGCCGATAACATCACGGCTACACGAGAGGCTTTCATGGAGATAATTAAATTACGGAAATCTAAAGACTCACAAATTTTAATAAATTCAATGGCAGATTCTACCATACCTTGGGGAGTGTCTCCGTAAGTAAATAGCATTCTTTCTGCTAAAGAACCATGATTGACACCGATACGCATAGCTTTACCTTGATCTCTTAAGGAAATTACTAAAGGTTCAAGGGTTTCTCTTATTTTATCCCCAATATCATTAAATTCTGTGTCTGAATACTCAATACGGTCATTTTTCGGTTTTTCAAAGACATATAAACCAGGGTTGATACGCACTTTATCAACGTGTTTGGCTACCTCAAGGGCAATTTTCATGCCATTATGATGTACATCGGCAACTAAAGGCACTGGTTGATAAGTTTGCTCTAATTTAGCCTTAATTTCACCTACTGCTTTAGCATGGGCAAGACTTGGCACTGTCACCCTCACAATTTCGCAACCAATTTCATGTAAACGACGAATAGCCGCCACCGAAGCATCAACGTCGAGGGTATCTTCATTAATCATTGACTGCACCACCACAGGATTATTCCCACCAATGGTGACATTTCCTATTTTTACAGGGCGAGTTTTACGTCTATGAATACTACCGTCAAATAAATTATGATCAGAATTAGTTATAGGTTTATCAATAGTTTGCATCGTCTTCCCTCAATGGTTACGATTATTTTCACTTTAATTTTACAGTAATTGGCTATCATCAGTAATCCGTAACAAAACTACAAGACAAAATTCCTCATGGTTTAACGGTATTGAGGCGAACAATAAGCCGAATCTTCGCAAGGTAAAGTATTGATGAAGTTAATCATTTGATAAAGACGGCTAAATTTTCTCGGTTGCAGATAAAAACCAATACTTGGTAAAAGGGCAGTTTCTGCTTTTTCTTTTCCTGAAGTCGGTATTTTCTCAATTTTCCCAGCTATTAATATATCACTGAATTTGTCGTTTAATTGTTCAATTTGTGTAGCGGTTAAATCATAATTCAATCTCATCACAAATAAATCTTTGACATAGCGACAAGAATGATAGACTCGATAAAATTCTTGGATAACTTTACAAGCGGTATCCACATTATCGGTGATAGTATAAATTTCCGTATCTTCAGGTTGAATATAGCCATTTTCGAGAAGATGATCACAAATATAATCATGCCAACTTTTCCAATAATTACCGTCTGGTTTATCCATTAATATCAAAGGAATAGGCGGTTGTTTTCCTGTTTGACACAAGGTTATGGTTTCAAATGCTTCATCTTGAGTGCCAAATCCTCCGGGGAAAAGTACAATACCATCACTTTCTTTTAAAAAGAATAATTTACGGGTGAAAAAATATTTAAAACGAATTAATTTAGGATCATTTTCGATAAAAGAATTCGCCGATTGTTCAAAGGGTAATTTTACATTTAAACCAAAAGATTTTTCTGCCGTTGCCCCTTCATTCCCCGCTGCCATAATACCACCACCAGCACCAGTTAAGACCATAAAACCTAACTTGGTAATTTCTTGAGCAAAATCTCTGGCTAACTTATATTCTAAAGCATCTGAGGAAGTTCTAGCAGAACCAAATATAGTAATTTTTCGATAATGAGTATAGTTTGAAAAAACTCTAAATCCTTTCTCTAAGTCTTTTAACGTAGCAGTTAAAATTTTCCACTCTAAGGTATCTATTTTATTCTTTTTAACAATTTTTGCTAAAGTTTTTAAAGATCTTTTTAACCATTTATTACCATCATAATTAGGTAACTTATTTAACAAACGTTGAATATTTTTTGCTTGATAAAAATAACCTTTCTCATCAGATACTAACAAAGATATTTCTCCTTATTTAGACAAAAGTTGATCGAAATTTGATGACATTATCATAATAAACAATTAATGACTGTTACATCCTCTTTTAAAGATCTAATTTACAATTAATTCCTATAAAAAAACCCCCAAATCGGGGGCAAAGAAACTTCCTTTTAAAGATGTTTTTCTAAAGTGTTGGCTAAAGTAGTTTTAGGCACTGCACCTACTACCATTTCTTTTTTTTCTCCATCTTTAAATACCATCAGGGTAGGAATGCTACGAATTCCATACTGACTAGCAATTTGAGGATTTTCGTCAGTGTTAAGTTTTACCACTTTGACTTTACCTTCATATTGTTGAGCAATCTCTTCGACTACAGGTGCAACCATACGACAAGGACCACACCAAGGAGCCCAAAAATCTACCAACACAGGAAGTTCACTTTCTAAAACAACTTCTTTAAAATCCGCTTCTTTAACTTCTGTCACTTCCGACATTTTGCTTATTCCTTACTAGATTATTTGCATTTAAAATACTATCAGATTTTACCATAGCAAATATTTGATCTCTTGCTCTCAATTATTTCTATAAGTTTACATAGTTTGACTTAAAAGCCTTTTTATGATCAAAAAAGAAATCCGCCCTTACAATGTAAAAGCGGTTTATGGTGTGAGGAGTGAACGGAAACTTTGTCTCCGTCATCTTTTATTCTAGCTTACTTTTTATGGTGATAGAGAGACTTTGACAAGAAGTTTGATTATTCTATTAGTAGTTAAAATTCTTCTTCATTTACTAAACCTCTCATTTTAGCAATGCCTTTTTTGATTCTTCGAGAAACGGTAATAACACTAACTCCCAGTTTTTCTGCGGTTTCTTTTTGGGTTAAATCTTGTAAAAACACAAATTCTAACACTTTACGAGTGCCGTCTTCGAGTTGACATAAAGCATTATTTAACCTGATTTTATCTTCTTGCGCTAATTGAAAACTACGATACTGATTATCTGGTAAACAATCTACTAAAGTATTTTTATTATCATCATCGTTAGTGGTAGAATCTAGGCTAATAGGTTCTCTATTTTGATGGGCTAATTTTACCTCTTGCCATTCTTGTAATGATACCCCTAATTCTCTTGCAATTTCTATATCTGTAGGTTGACGATTTAATTTATTTCTTAAGTCTCTAACAATACTATTTGACTGATTTTTTAATTCTAAACAACGACGAGGAATACGAATAGAATATCCTTTATCTCTAAGATAATGTTGAATTTCCCCTCTTATATAGGGTAAAGCAAAAGAACTAAAAGCAAAACCCTTTTCTATATCAAATCTTTCTATGGCACGAATTAAACCCATACAACCTACTTGTAATAAATCGTCATAATTCTCTTGACACTGATTTATCCAATGACAGACTTCTTTTCTTACTAATCCTAAATTTAACTCTAAAATTTGGTTGCGGATTTTCAGATTTTGATTTTGTTGGTAGAGAGAAAATAATTGGTTATTTTCAAGTTTATATTCGGAAGATGTTTTATTAGCCATAGTCTTAAGTTACTCTTGAAAGAGATAAAAGGCGGATAATTATATTAATTTTATAAAAAATTCTTAATATTTATTTTTATCATCGTTATGACTTCATTATATTTGATCAAGTCTCCATAAAACAACAGGGTATTTACTGTATTTTTATCTTAAGGATATTCTATTTTCATTATTTACACGGATAAACTTTTTCTTATGAATATTTAATTCCTTAATGTTTTTGATAACTATGGATTATTGTTAATGTTTGTAATCAGGATAAAATATAATTCTTACTTAGTTTACAGGGAATATTAGTAATAAGTGATTCAAACTTATTTTAAATTGATTTTTCTTCTTCTCTCTATCAATGATTTGTATTTTTAATTCACTATGACGTTAATCCGCTTTGTCTTTAATTTTAGATATTATTTATCTATGTTGATTTTTCTTAAGTTTTTTAACTAATTTGTATGACTATAAAAAACAGTTTCTTTGATTATAAACGAATTTTTTTTGATGGTTGGTCTAATTTTTATGATGTAACTTTTACCACCATTTTTTATCAAGCTATTCATCAACGATTATTAGAATATGTCACTTTACCACCAAAGAGTTTAATTTTAGACTTAGGTTGTGGCACGGGAAAACTACTTAATCGCATCGGGGATAAATTTCCTGATATAAAAGCCATTGGCGGTGATTTATCTTCTCAAATGTTACGTCAAGCTAGAAAAGGAAATCGTCATCATCCTCGCTTTATTTTTACGGTGGCTAATGCCTCTCAATTACCTTTTGCTAATCATCAATTTGATGCAATATTTAATACTATTAGTTTTTTACACTATCCTAATCCAGAAATAGTATTTCAAGAAATTGCTCGTGTTTTAAAACCTCAAGGTTATTTTTATTTAGCTGATTATTTAGGAAATAATAATAATAATAATTTACCTTTTACCCCCGGTGGTATTCGTTTTTATAATCAAGAAACTAGAGAAAAATTAGGGGAAAAAGTCGGTTTAATAGTCGTTAATCATTATTATCTTTTTAGTGGAGTAGTGTTAACAATTTTTAAAGTTAATTAAGTTCATCGTTTATAATTAAAGTTTATTAATTCTTGTTTAATTGAGATATATGTCTTTTATTTTAATCAAAGGCACTTTTCACGCTATGGGTTATTCTCCTGATGGTGATTCCATTCGTTTTAAAGCTGATAATCTTGAAAATTGGTCAAAATTAATCGGTATTCCTCCAGTATTAAATGAATTTAATCATGTACAAATTCGTTTGATTGGTATTGATAGTTTAGAAACTCATTTTCGTCAATGTAAACAAAGTATAAAATGGGCGTTAAGTGCCTCAGATTTTTTATTAAAATATTTAGAAATTGATGAGGTAAAATGGCATGAAGATAAAAATATAATTATTAAGGCAAAAGATAATATTCAAGGTTTTATTTTAGCAAAAAAAACAGATCAACATGGCCGCCCTTTAGCATTTGTTTTTAAAGGTACAATTGATGCTAAAGATGGTGATATTTTATTTTTACCTATAGATTTATTTTTACATTCAGTTAATTATCAAAGTCTTTTATATGGAGAATCTTACCCTACTTATTATCGTGGTTTAGCACCTACTTTAAGAAAAAAAATGACTCATGCTGTTAATTTTGCCAAAAAAGAAAATAAAGGAGTTTGGGAGTTTGATTCTACCAATACTGGTTTTTATGTTTGGGATTTATTTGATGAAGAAAAAAACATGGTTATTTTACCTAAATTATTTCGTCGTCTTGTGAGTTATTTAGAAATTAATCAAGAGTTAGAAGGTTTTAAAAATTCTTTAGTAAAATCAGAAAAAGTGTTAATTTTACCTTCTCAAACTAAGAAAATTTTTCGTGATATTATTATTCAAGAAGATACAATTTTTAAGTTATCAGAGTTACCAGAAAACTTAGTTTATTTATAATTATTAATTACCTATGGTTATCCGACTAAACCAAAATAATAATAAACAAAATAAAGCTAAAAAGTCATAAATACTTAATTTTAATTGATGCCATTGTACTTGATGTTGATTTGGTGTCGTAAATCCTCTTACTTCCATAGCGATCGCAATTTGTTCTGCTCGTAATAAAATATTAGCTAATAATTTTTCGGCAATAATTAACCAAATTTTTAAACCTTTTTTGATACCTAATTTTTTCCAGTTTATCGCTCTAGTGCTAATTGATCTAATTAAATTCTGGATTTCTTCTAATACTAAAGGAATAAATCTTAAAGCTAAAGTTAAAGTTAAAACTATCTCTGTAATCGGTAATTTAAACTTCCTTAAAGGTGATAATAATTCCTCTATTCCTGCTGTAATTTGTTCTGGTGCAGTGGTTAATAAATATAAATTACTACTATAAATTAAGGTAAAAAGTAAAGTACTAACTCGAATCGCTAAGTCAAAAGATCTTCTTGTAACTGTTAAATTACCAATTTTGTATAAAACATATTGATAATCCGTAGGTTGAGTAATAATAATATCACTGGTGGGTAATCGTGGTTGATAAGTAAGATTAAATCCATCAGGGGAAAAAGATGTCATGACAAATACCACAAGAGATAAAAATAATAACCAACTCATCTGTTTTTTTTGTACCCGCCAAGGAATCAAGGCTAAACTGGTGATGATAATTAAAAATAAGACTAAAAAAATGCGCCAGTAAGGATTTGATAGTAAAGGAGTAAGAATAAGACTCATTAACCATGCTAATTTTACTCTAGGATCAAGTCTATGTAGCCACGTTAAAGGTTTTTCTAAGTATAATCCAATGGGGAGTGATCGTAATAAATCCATAAATTAATTGAAAATTGAAAATTAAGACTTACTGATCAATCATTCATTGTCAACGGTTAACTGTCAATATTTTGTTTCTATATCATAGTTTGAGACTTTTTCGTAAATTATGCAACATTTTTTTACATTTAGTCGCTGTAAACTAGAAAAAACCATCAGAGGTGAAAGAAAATAAGATGACACTCAGAAAAAAAATTCAACTCAAAAAGTTAGAGTCAATTCAAGGAGGAATGTCTCAATTTTATACTCCTCAATGTAGTCATGAAACTATGTTAGTGCAAATACCGCCTCAAAGTATCGATGATTTATTTGTACATCATTTTCAAACAGATCAATTATTAGTGGTAAAAGGTAGTTTTGTTTTAGTTATTTTACAAAATAAGCAATATCAATATCTACATTTAACGGAAGATAATCCTCAAGTAGTAACAATACCGACAGGAATCCCTCATAGTGCCATAAACTTTAATCGCAAACCTTGTTTGTTAGTAAATGCAGTGTTGCGTCATGGGGAAACTCATCCTAAAGATTACCAACCCATAAAAAAACCTTTTCCTTACGATTTAGATAAGGTGAAACTGCTATTTCCTTCTTTAACTATTTCTATTTAAAATCAAAATTTACCTTATTTGATATAGTAAACTACTAATCAATAAATACTAAATAGTAAAAGTAATATTTTGGATAATCGCTTAAGTCTCAAACAAAAATTATTATCAGAAATTAAAAAACTCGCTCAACACCGTCAAATTAATCCTGAATACCCCATTACAGATTTAATGTTATTCCCCTCAGAAAGTAATAAAATTGAGGAAATAACCACAAAATTAGAGGGCTTTAATCCTTTTTATAAGCCTTTATTATATGGAGTTAATTTACTAGATGGAATTTGGCAATTACATTATTCTACGGCCAGAGAAATTCGCTCATTAAATAAGTTACCTTTAGGTTTTAAATTACAACAAGTTTATCAAATAATAGATACTCAAAAAGCCTCTTTTTTTAATATTGCTTTTGTCGAACATTCTTCTAAACTAATTAACGGATATGTTAAAGTAACGGCAAGTTTTAGTCCTAAAATACTAGAAAATGAAACATTACCTAATGATATAATTAACGTTAATTTTGAAAAAAGATTCCTTTCTATCCAAAAAATAGCAGGAATAAAAACAAAAATTTTAGATCCTTTTAAAGTATTTAATGCTCGTAATCCTCAAGGAAGAATACCTAGTTTAAAAATTACTTATATTGATGAAAATTTAAGAATTGGTAGAGGTGGTGATGGTAGTTTATTTATTCTTTCTAAACAACAAAAAATGGTTAATTAAAATTAATAACTAATTATAAAATCACTATATTAACAATCTTTAAATTATTTGAAAATCTTAAATGTAATACTTAAAATCTAACTAATTATAGGTAATGACTGATTGCTATATTAGTCAACTTGATGACGAATTTTACCATTAAACTTGACATTTGATAAATAGTTGATATACTTTCTTCATCATATACTATCAAGTTAATTACTTTTTTGAGTTAATTCATAATCTTTTTGTGTGAATAGAAATAATTTAGTCATTTTAAAGAATATTAATTTATTCTCAAAACTTGATTATCTATCGTCAATTTTTTTAAATTTTTGTGTCTATTTTTAAACTTAATTCTCTCAATTCTGAAACTGTGTCACCTAAATATCCATCAGGGAATAATGCCCCAATTTTAGCATTAAAAGAGTTAGTAGCTAGTTTACAAAGAGAACAAAATAAAATTCAGAATTTACTAAGTTCTTTAAGTTTTGCGTTGCGTAGTTTTAATAATTTGAATCAGTTTTTAGAGTTAACTCCCTTAATGGTAGCTAGAGTTACTGATGCTGATGGTGGTGCTTTAATACTCTATAATGCTGATCATCAAATCACTTTAGAACAAATTTATTGTCAAAATAGTCAATTTCGAGAGCAGATTAATCATTCTTTTCAAGTTGTTGTTAAAGATATTAATAGTTATCCTAAAAAACATAAAAAAAATCCCCACATTTTTCCTCATATTGATTGTTTTTCTACTTTTGTTCAAAATAAGTTTAAAGAACAACTTTCTCCTCTTTTTAAAGTTTTTAGTACCCCTATTTTAATTAAAAATATTGAAAAAGGACGGTTATATATTTTTAGTCATGATTCTGAATTTTTATGGACACAAACTCGTAAAAAATTAGCTCAATTAGTAGCAGATCAAACCGCCGTGGCCATTGCTAATCATGAATTAACCGTCGAATTGAGATCAAAAGAACGACAAGATCGAGAATTAGAAATCGCCTCAGAAATTCAATTGAGATTACTACCTCGAAAATGTCCTACCATCAAGGGTTTAGAAGTGGCTGCTAAATGTGAGACAGCTAATCGTGTTGGAGGGGATTATTATGACTTTATTCCGATGAATTATGATCAATGGGATGAAAGTACTGCACAAATACCTAATGCACCTTGTGAACCTTGGAGTATAGTAATTGGTGATGTTATGGGTAAAGGTGTACCTGCAGGGTTAATTATGACTATGACGAGAGGAATGTTACGAGCAGAAGTATTAAATCGTCATTCTCCTGCTAGAGTATTACAGCATCTTAACCGAGTAATGTATGCAGATTTAGAAAATTCTCATCGTTTCGTTACTTTATTTTACTCTGAATATAATCCCCAAACTCATATCTTACGCTATGCCAACGCTGCTCATAATCCTCCTTTATTATGGAGAGAAAAAACAAAAAAAATTACTCGACTAGATACCGAAGGAATGTTAATTGGTTTAGAATCTCATTCAAAGTACGAAAATAGTTCTATTAAGCTACAGTTAAATGATACTATTCTTTACTATACCGATGGTTTGACCGATGCTGTTAACCAGAATAATCAAAGATTTGATGAAGATAATTTACATCTTTGTTTTGATTATGCTTGTCAACATTATACAAAAGCAGAAGAAATTCTCAATTATATTTTTCGAGAAATAAAACAATTTATCGGATTTGGTCATCATAATAACGATGATATGACTTTAATTGTGGTTAAGTTTAATCCTAATGATTCTATTGTCTGTGCCTATTGAATTTTTGATTGTAAATCTTGAGATAACCACGAGTAGTATTGTGGGTAAACTGGTAAACGGGGTTTTAATTGCCAAAGTGCTTTATTTAACGTTTGATGGAGATTTTCTAAGGTTTGATGGTGATAATCTGGGTTTACCTCATCTTTTGGCACAATTCCTCCTAAATCTCTCACTCCCAATTCAATACTCTTTAATAAAAGTTCTTCATTATTGATTAAATTTGGTGGTATTTGCAAGGTGATACTTTCGGGTAAAATTTTTCTAGCTATGGTAATTACTTCTAAAATTTCTGCGTTACTAATAGACTCTTTTTGTAATTCTTCTTGACTTCCTTGAGAATAGGGTTGTAAAATTACTTCTTGAATATTTTCCCATTTTCTTTGTATTTTGGCGATGGCCAGTAAGCTATCAATACGATCTTGAGAAGTTTCGCCGATACCTAAAAGAATACCAGTAGTAAAAGGAATACGCAACTCTCCAGCCCATTCTAATTGTTGTAACCTAATATTAGGGATTTTGCTCGGTGCATGACGATGAACTGTATCTAATAGATTAGGGTTTAATTGCTCTAACATCAAGCCCATGGAAAAATTAACTTCTTTTAATAAAGACATTTCCTTAAAAGTCAAAATCCCTACATTGGTATGAGGAAAAAATCCCATAGATAAAGCTAATTGTGCCAAATCATATATCCGTTGTAACCATGGTTGTCTTCTTGTGGAATTAGGATGAACTTCTCCGCTTAAAATTAAAATTTCCGTGATTTTCTGATTTTGAAGACGACTTAAGATATTTTTAGCCTTATCTAATTCTAACCAAGGACTTTGATGAGGATCTGTTCTAAAATTACAATAGCTACAACGATTAAAACATTCATAGGTCGGTACAATGGTAAAAGCTGGGCTATAAGTGATTATTCTCGACATTTTTAATGGTTAATAACCCATAAAATCAACACAGTATTAATAACATAAAATACTCCCACAATTTGAGTTTCAGTCCAACCGCTTAACTCTAAATGATGGTGAATAGGGGCCATTTTCAACAGTCTTTTCCCTTTACCGTCAGCGTCTTTTGTGGCTTTATAATAAGCAACTTGAGCAATTACCGAAAGAGACTCCACAAAAAATAATAAACTGATGATAAATAAACCCCATAAATTTTGACTTAAAATACCCACCGCCGCTAAACCAGCGCCTAAAGCTAAAGATCCTGTATCACCCATAAATACAGATGCTTTATTACGATTATGAAGCACAAATCCCAAACAACCCCCACTAATAGCCAAACAAAAAGCTAATAAATCGGGATGATTTTCTCCTGCCAGAATACCTAATCCTAAAAAGGCGATGGCACAAGTGCCTCCAGCTAAACCGTCAACACCATCGGTTAAATTAGTAGCATTACTTTCAGCTACCATCACGAAACTAGCTACAACCCAGAAAAAAAACCCTAAAGGCAAAATTATATTAAAAGGAAGATTGATATTAGTGATAGAAGTAGATTGAGAAAAATACATCCAAACACAAAATAGAATAGCAAAACCAATTTGTAAAACTAACTTTTGCTTAGGAGTTAAACCCAAATTCGTTTTTTTGCGTAAAATCTGCCAATCATCAACCCAACCAATAAAACCATAACCAAGGGTAACTAAAGCTACCGCTATTACTTCAGGGGTAAAACCACCCAAAATTAAACCAACTATTACTGCCGTAGGAATAAAGAAAATACCGCCCATAGTGGGTGTACCAGCTTTTTTTAAATGACTTTGAGGGCCATCTTCTTGTATAATCTGAGAGGCTTTGATCCGTTGTAAAATTGGTACAACTAAATAACCTAAACTGCCACTAGCCAAAGTTGCGAAAAGAAAAGGCCAAATTTGAGCAGTAGAAACAAAAGTTAAGATAATTATTATTAAAACAAAACTTAAAAACCCGAATAATAACCATCCTGAAGGATTGAAAAGACGATTTAAAGAAGTAGAATTGCTATTCATAATCTCGAAGAAAAAATATCCCTTGTTAATATTACCTTGAGTTAGGACTTGTTTTTGAGTATTCCCAACTTTGTGATAAAGTGTCTAAGTTAACTACTTTTAACTAACTCAAATATATTTAATGATGAACTATTGAATATCAATAAGTTATTATAGTTAAGACAAAATAATATCACTTAAAAACCATAGTGGAAGTAACTTTTTTAGGTACAAGTTCAGGCGTACCAACTAAATCAAGAAATGTCTCTAGTGTGGCTTTACGACTTAATCAAAGAGGAGAAATTTGGTTATTCGATTGTGGCGAAGGCACACAACATCAACTGTTGCGCAGTGATTTAAAAACTTCTCAACTGAAAAAAATTTTTATCACTCATATGCACGGAGATCATACTTTTGGTTTAATGGGTTTATTAGCTAGTTGTGGTTTAGGTGCCCATGCCGAAAATATTGAAGTATATGGGCCACCGGGTATAGAACCTTACTTAAAAGCCTGTATGAAATATTCTTATACTTATTTCCCCTACGGTGTAGAAATTAAAACAGTGGAATCGGGTTTAATCTATGAAGATGATGAATTTATAGTTACTACGGAAATGCTAAAACATCGAGTAACTGCCTTTGGTTATCGTATTACAGAAAAAGATCGATCTGGTAAATTTGACATCGAAAAAGCGAAAAAAATGGGGATTCCTTTTGGTCCAATTTATGGGAAACTTAAGGCAGGAGAAACCGTTACCCTTGAAGATGGACGTAAATTGATTGGCTCTGAATTTTGTGGACCAACAGAAATAGGACGTAAATTTGTTTATTGTACCGATACAGTTTTTTGTGAAAATGCCATGGAATTAGCCCAAGATGCGGATGTTTTAATCCATGAAGCAACTTTTGCTCATCAAGATGCACAAATGGCTTTTGAAAAAATGCACTCTACTACCACAATGGCGGCTCAAGTGGCCTTAGCTGCCCAAGTAAAACAACTCATCATGACTCATTTTAGCCCTCGTTACGCCCCGGGAAACGCCATACAAATGAGTGATTTACTCAAAGAAGCTCAATCTATTTTTCCTCAAACAATGTTAGCCTATGATTTCTTTCGTTATGAAATTCCCCGTCGTCGTTAAGTATTAAAGTATTTTACATGGCGATCGCAATCAATAGTTTCCAACAGACTTGATAAATTATCAGTTATTGACTATATCTATCTCCCCAGAATTGGGGGCGGGGGGCGAAACCCAATTAAATCAAGCTACTAAATCCCCAGAATTGGGGCGGGAGGCTAAAATTAATTAGATCAAGCTACTAAATCCCCAGAATTGGGGGCAGGGGGCGAAACCCAATTAAATCAAGCTACTAAATCCTCAGAATTGGGGGCAGGGGGCGAAACCCAATTAAATCAAGCCCCTAAATCCCCAACTTTGGGGACTTTTATTGACTATATCTATCTCCCCAGAATTGGGGGCGGGAGGCTAAAATTAATTAAATTTTGATGTGTATATTTTTGAGCATATTTCCTGATAACCATAAGCCTTCAAAATAGTATAAATATCCTCAAAACGAGCTTCTAGTGGGCGAGATAATAACTTTTTAATTAATTTTTCTAATTTACTCATTATTTTAAACTCAAAAGGTGGGCATTGCCCACCCTACGATAATTTTATAAAAGAGTTAATGATTACTCAATGCTTTTAGTTTGATCGATATCTTCTTGATATTATTTTTATAATTGATCAAAACTTATAAAAACTCATTTAATTTTGCTTGTAAATTTTGTATTTCTTCATTTAGGTTTCCTATCTTCTTATTCAAGTTTTCCATAATTTGTTCTAGGGATTTAATCTCGCTTTTTTTATGATTAATTTCTACTTCTTTTTCTCTTATTAAATCTTGTTTTTCCTCCATAGATTTTTTGATAGCTTCTATGTCATTTTTTATTCTTTCAATTTCGCCATCATTAATAAAAGATATAATTTCATTTACAGTAATTTTATTATTTTCTAAAAATTGAACTATTTGATAGATATTTTCTACATTGGAGAGAATAAAATCATTCTGGAAAATAAAAGAATATTTCGCTATCTCTGAAATAGTAAAACTTTTTTGATCCACAACCTTGACAAACTCGCTTATTTTTTCCCAATTAGATGTAATTTCATCATTTTCTAGTAACTTTAACAAGATTTCTTGGTTAATATCTTTACTTTTTAAAAACTTAAAAATTCGTATCTTTAAATTTTTAATTTCTCTTTCTTTAATTTCCTTTTTTTCTTGAAGTCTTATAATTTCAATTTGTTTTAGTGTAATTATGTCTGTTTTATCTGAGAGAAAATATAAAACACTTTCTACCGTAGATAATTTTTCGGCTTCCTCATCTGATATTTCAATCTCAAATACTTCCTCAATAGCCATCAATAATTCTATAGGATCAAGTTCATTTGTATATAAATTATAAAAATTAGTATTAAGAGTTACTCTTTGTGGTTCAACGTCGAGTTGTTCAACAACAATCTCAGTTAGTTTTTCTAATACTTCATTATAGATATTATTCATTTTTGTTTAATTAAATTTATGCTTTAGGATAAGTTAACAAGAATTTTTCCTTAATCTTTTTGCTTTATTTAAACGATGGGGATAAATTTTTTTTGTGTCATGATAGATCAAAATTCTTTGTTAAACTCTAATTCTTTGAGAAGGAGAAGGAATCTCTTTTTTGCTACTACAATAAACCGTTTCGATCCATAATTCTCTAGCCTCATCAATATTATTAATTGCCTCTTCTAAAGTCTCTCCCTGAGTCATACATCCCTCTAAATCAGGAATCATAACGGTATAACCGCCTTCTTCTTCAGGATAAATAGACATTGGATATTTTAAGGATAAATAATATTTTAAAGATTTTGTTTGAGTGAGATTATCCATTATTAATATCCTCTAAATTTAACTTTTTAATTATTTCTTCAATATAAGTTTTTTTTACTTTTTGACCACCTTTTTTAGGAACAATAATTACATCACCTTGATCGTTCTCAAACGCATGATGACTACCTTTTGATCTGATTTCCTGATAACCATAAGCCTTCAAAATGGTATAAATATCTTCAAAACGGGCTTCTGGTGGGCGAGATAATAACTTTTTAATTAATTTTTCTAATTTACTCATTATTTTAAACTCAAAAGGTGGGCATTGCCCACCCTACGATTTAATGATTACTCGATGCCTTCGATGCGATCTTCCGCTTCTTGGTACAGTTGTTGTAATCGATCTATATTTTCCTCTGAGGTTTCCCAGTAACCACGCCCGTTAACTTCTAAGAGGGTGCTTACCATTCGGCGGAATGAGTTGGGGTTTAAATCCATTAACCGTTTACACATCTCCTCATCTTGAATAAAGGTAGTATTAGTGTCTTCATAAACCCAGTTATCCACTGCGTCGGCGGTAGCACTCCATCCCATAGTATTTACAAGGCGTTTGGATAATTCCCTGACTCCTTCGTAACCGTGAGATAACATCCCTTCGTACCATTTAGGGTTAAGTAACTTAGTACGCGCATCTAAGCGCACGGTTTCCGATAAAGTACGCACTTGAGCGTTAGCGGTGGTAGTATCTGCGATATATGCAGATGGTTTTTTACCGTCATCTCTCAAACTTGCCACAACTTTGGTAGGATCAGAGTCGAAGTAATGGGAGACATCCGTTAAGCTAATCTCAGAAGAATCGAGGTTTTGGAAGGTTGCATCAGCAGTTTTCAAGGATTTCTCGAACATGGCTCGGTTTTCATCCATTACCCCTGGATTATCGGAGTTAAAGGCAAAGGATTTACGGTTTAAGTACATATCCCGCAATTCTTGCTCCTCTTCCCAACTGCTATTTTCTACCGCTAGGTTAACGTTACTAGAATATGAACCAGATGCGTTAGAAAATACACGGGTTGCCGCTTGACGCAGATTAATACCCATTTCTTCCGCTTGTGCTAATGCGTGTTTACGAACGAAATTCATCTCTAAAGGTTCGTCTGCTTCGGCGGCTTTTTTGACAGCTTGATCAAGTAAATTCATTTGATTGATGAATAGATCACGGAATACGCCAGAACAGTTAACAACTACGTCAATACGAGGTCTTCCTAACTCCTCTAAATCAATCAATTCGAGTTTATTAACACGCCCTAAAGCATCAGGCACGGGTTTAACCCCAATCATCCACATAATTTGTGCTAAGGATTCCCCGTAGGTTTTGATGTTATCCGTTCCCCATAATACACAAGCAATCGTCTCTGGATATTTTCCACCGTTGTCGATCTTTTGACGCTCTAAGAGTCTGTCCACAACGATTTTAGCCGATTGTACTGCCGCTAGGGTAGGGATTTTTTGAGGATCGAGAGCATGAATGTTTTTACCAGTAGGTAATACATTAGGGTTGCGGATGGGATCGCCTCCTGGTCCGGGTAATACATATTCACCTTCAAGGGCTTTTAACAACGCACCTAATTCATTATCAGCACAAACTTGCTCTAAGCAAAATTCGAGATATTCAAACAGAGGTTTTAAGGCTTTTTCGTCAACTTTGGTATAACCTAATTCGTGTAATTTGGCTACCCAAGGCTCTTTTTTGCCCATATTGAAGAAGTTGAGCTTAGAAACGAAAGAAACTCGCCCTTCTGCGTTAATTTGCTCCTCTACTAAAGCTCTTACGGCTTCTCTGGTGGCTTCGGTGATGTTTTGTAATAACTCCACATCAGCTAAAACTCCTTTATCAGCGTTACGGTAAATTTCTTCAATTTTACGCCCGATACTATTAGCGATAATGGTAGTTAAGGCTAAAATGCCCTCGTCTTCCCTGTCTAAACTAGCGATATTCACGAGGGTTGCGATCGCTTCCTCAGCCGTGGGAGGTTTACCGACAACGTGCAATCCACAAGGAAGTAAACGGGATTCAATTTCCATCAATTTGCGATACACTGAACCAACAATGTGATCTCGATCGTCCTGTGATAGAGTGCTAGAGTCGAATAAATCCGCTTCTTGCCCTTCGGGAGAGGCAATTTCGGGGATGTCTTTATCAAGGTTGCAGATACGGGCTTTATCGACGATGGTATTGACAATTTGCACACCGCGCCCACTATCTTTAAGGCTTTGATATGAGCCAATTAACTCGCTTAATTCTTCTAAACCTTTATACAATCCAGCATTTTCCGCAGGAGGGGTTAAGTAGGAAATAGTGGCGGCATAACTACGGCGTTTGGCAATAGTCGCCTCACTAGGGTTATTAGCGGCGTAATAGTAGATGTTAGGAATATTACCGATAAGGCTATCAGGGTAACAGTCACCCGACATCCCCATTTGTTTACCCGGCATAAATTCTAATGAGCCATGAGTGCCAAAGTGTAATACTGCATCAACACCCCAAATTTTTTCGAGGTAGGTGTAATAAGCGGCGAAACCATGATGGGGAGAAGCAGATCGAGAGAAAAGTAATCTCATAGGATCTCCTTCGTAACCAAATGTAGGTTGTACACCGATAAAGACGTTCCCGAAGTGTTTACCGTAGATTAACAGGTTTTGTCCATCGCTGTTGAGATGCCCTGGAGGCGCACCCCAGTTTTCTTCTAATTTTTTGGAGTAAGGAGTTAAGCGCTCGTATTCTTCCACACTCATGCGATAGGCAACGTTTAATTCGGGGCTAGAATATTGGGCTTGAGCATCGTGAATTACCAATTCCATCAACTCTTTAGCGGTTTCTGGTACGTTTTGCACGTCATAGCCGTTGTTTTTCATGCCCTTTAAAACTTCATGAATTGAGCCGAAAACGTCTAAATAAGCTGCTGTACCCACGTTTCCTTTATCGGGAGGGAAGCTAAAGACGGTAATTGCTAATTTTTTGTCAATTTTGGGCTTTTTGCGTAAATTTGTCCATTTTAAAGCCCGTCCTGCGATCGCCTCTACCCTGTCTTGTAAAGTGATAGAGCGTCCAGTATTACCATCTCTACCTGATAAAATTATAGGCTCAATTGCACCATCTAACTCAGGGATAGCGATTTGTAGTGCTACTTGGATAGGATGTAAACCGAGATCACTTTCTTCCCATTCTTCCGTAGTTTGGAATACCAACGGTAAAGCCACCATATAAGGACGATTCAGACGTTTCAAAGATTCAATGGCTTTGGGGTGATCTTGTCGTGCAGGACCTCCTACAAGGGCAAATCCCGTTAAGGATACTACAGCATCAACGATGGGTAAAGCCTCCACCCCTACCACGGCTTTATCTAAGAAATACTCATCCACAGGCTTAGAAAAGTCTAAACCACCAGCAAAAATGGGAATAACACGAGCGCCACGATATTCAAATTCTTGTAACATTGCCACATAATGAGCATCATCACCAGTAACAAGGTGGGTACGTTGCAACACCAAGCCAATAGTAGGGGCAAGGGGATCTTTTAAGTCATCACTGATGTCATCACGAGTGTTGTACCAGTTCAGATATTCCTTGATGTCTTCAAACATTTTCGGGGCGAGGGGATGCCAAATACCCATATCAGGGTACACCACAGGCTCGTTATATACTCGGTTGCTGAGTAAGGATTTTTCTCCCGTGAAGACATATTTATCAGCTAACATCAAGAAGAAGTTTTCGAGGTTATCGGATGAACCACCTAACCAATATTGAAAACTTAACATGAAATTGCGCGCGTCTTGGGCTTTTTCGACGGGAAGATATTTTAAAACCGTAGGTAGGGTGCGTAACAATTTGAGCATGGCATCTTCAAAACCTGCTCCATTTTTCTGTTTACGCTTCTTCATAAACTCCCCGATGACACTTTTACTCTGTCCGAGTTGTGCCATACTGAAAGTACCCATTTTATTGAGGCGCATTACTTCGGGCATGGAGGGGAAAACCACCGCCGCATCGAGGTTGTCACGGTAAGGAGTAACCGCATCCACAACTTTTTGTGCTAAGTCTTCGATGAAGATTAAAGAAGCGATAAATATATTTGCTTCGGATACGTCTTTCTTAAATTCTTCGTAGTTTTCTGGGCTTCGTAACTCCTCTATAAGATAACCGCTTACTTCTATGGCCAAGTTAGGATTATGGGCGTTAATGGATTTAATAGCGGCAGTAATTGAGCTTTGATATTGTGCTTCTAACAATACATAAACCACTTTCATTAAAGCACGTCCTTGTAAGTCGCCCGGTGCTATATGTCTGATGGCGGATTTTACGTTTGTAAACATTAAGTTGTAAACTCCTAGTTTTTGAAATTAGAGAGGGTATATTAAGTATTATGACAGAGCAAAAAAAAATGGCTCTTTATACTTTGTACCACGAAACTAAGCTCTTTTACCTATTCACTTTTTAATCTTTACGGTTATCCGTAGTTTTTCGTGACATCCCTTTATATTGTCAACAAAAGTTGATAGACATCTCCAAAAATTAGACGTTGCATGCAACCTCTCTACATGGGTTTCAGGTAATGGAATGGAAATTTATTAGGTAAGAAAACTATTTAGGCGATTTTTTCTAGGGGATTTCTGACAATAATTATACCAGTACGATCCCCCCTAACCCCCAGCAGGGTTTTTTCAAAGTCGAGGTTAATTTATTTATTCAATTTTAGTATAGTTTAAGTCAATTTTAATCCCTTTGTCCCTTCTCGTATTTAATGGGATGCAACATCTAAGTTTAACAGAAGTTAAATTTTGACAAGGCGTGGAAAATACGAATTATCAAAACTATGTCAATAAGAGATAATATGAATAGTAAAAATTGAAACAAAAACTAGCTAACCGTGCTTTCATCACTCATTGCTGATTTTAAGATAATTTTTGAACGAGATCCAGCCGCGCGTAACTGGTTAGAGGTAATACTCTGTTATCCCGGTTTACAAGCCTTAGTACTTCATCGTTTTTCTCACTGGCTTTATAATTTAGGATTGCCTGTGATACCTCGTTTAATCTCCCATTTAGGACGTTTTTTTACAGGTATTGAAATTCATCCGGGGGCAACTATCGGTAAAAGTGTATTTATTGATCATGGCATGGGAGTCGTCATAGGTGAAACTGCTATTATTGGTGATTACTGTCTCATCTATCAAGGTGTCACATTAGGCGGTACGGGAAAACACGGCGGCAAACGTCATCCTACCGTAGGAGAAAATGTAGTAATCGGTGGGGGTGCAAAAGTTTTAGGTAATATTTTAATCGGTAGTAATGTCCGTATTGGTGCTGGTTCTGTAGTGTTAAAGGATGTACCTTCAGATTCTACTGTAGTAGGTATTCCCGGGCGTGTCGTTTACCGTTCTGGAGTAAAAGTTGATCCTCTTGATCATAGTAATTTACCAGATTCCGAAGCCACCGTCATTAAAACTTTATTAGATAGAATTGAACAATTAGAAAAACAAGTCAATGAATTACAACAACAATCTTTAGATAAACAATATTATTCTTCTCCTTCTAAATAATGCAATTTTTGCACAAATTAAGAAAAAATGATCATTTCTATAGATTAATTGTCATTTTAATTTTGCTCTATATATAACCACTTTTTTATATGATAATTACGTTAAAAGTACCAAGTATCGCCTGTGAAGTTTGTGCAAATACTATTACTAAAGCAATGGAAAATTATGATCCTCAAGGACAAATTAGTGTTGATGTTAGTACAAAAATCGTTTCTATAACCACCAATAAAACAGTCCATGAAATTAAAAAAGTTATTATGGAAGTAGGACACACTATTGAAGATTAATGAAACAAATAATAATCTCTTTAACTGTTGGCTTAAATATACTTTGTTTTACTCTTCCTGTTGTCGCTTTAAATAACTCATTATCAGAAAAAGGTATTGATGTATTAAGGTTACAACAAGAGCCTTATAATTTACAAGGACGTAAGGTTAGTATAGGTCAAGTTGAAATTGGACGGCCAAAACAATTTGGTTTAGATAAAGTAAGCACTTTCTACAAAAAGTTACCCATAACTCGTCTTTTTTACCGAAATCAAGCAGCTCAATCTAATAACCATATTGATAATCATGCCATGATGGTGGCTTCGGTGATGATCAGTAATCAGAAAAAATTTACAGGTATCGCACCAAGGGCGAATTTATATTCTGGTGCGGTGGGCTCTATCAAAAATGCAGGACAACCAGAAGAATGTATTACTACAAATCATATCGCCGTACAAAAGGGTGGTACAGTAAGGGCGATTAATTTCAGTTTTGGAGAATCTTTAGCAAGGGATAAGAGAGAAAATCCTCAATTAGATGGTAATAGTTTATTAACTCAATGCGTAGATTGGTCAGCTAGAATACACAATGTTCTTTATGTAGTAGCAGGAAATCAAGGAAAAGGAGGAATACCAATTCCAACGGATAATTATAATGGCATTACCACTGCCTATAGCATGAAAAAAAATGGCATTTTTAGTAAAGTTGATTTTGCTAATTTAAGTATTTCTCCTTTGGGTATTGCTAAGGGTTTAACTAGACAAGAAATTAATGTTGGTCCTAGACGTAGTATTAGTTTACTCGCTCCGGGTAATAGAATCTCTGTTTATAACGTTGATGGAAAAATTGAGCAAGTCACTGGTAGTAGTTTTGCTGCTCCTCATATTACCGCTTCGGTGGCTTTATTGCATGAGGCTGGAAATAATTTTCTACGACAAAAATCGTCTATTTTTACAAAGGATTATCGACAACATGAAGTAATGAAAGCAATTTTACTTAATTCAGCTGATAAATTAAAAGATTTAGGTGATGGTAATTTATTAGGAATGACTCGCACTATTTTTACTCAAAATAATCAAACTTGGTTAGAAAGTGATGCTTATAATAATCCTGAAATTCCTTTACATATACAAATGGGTACAGGACATCTAAATACCATGAGAGCTTATAAACAGTTAGAAGCAGGACAGTATAATTATAAGGAAAAAGTACCTTCTATGGGCTGGAATTACGCTCAAATTGATAAAAACCAAACCCATGATTATTTTATTAAACAACCTTTAAAAGGCAAAAGTTTTATTACAATTACTTTAGCTTGGGATCGATTAGTTGAGTTAAATGATCTTAATAATAATCAAGAATACGACTTAGGAGAAAATTTTATAGATGAAGGATTAAATAACTTAGATTTGGAGCTAATTAATAATAATAATAATAATAATAAAAAAATTACTTGCTCATCCATTAGTAAAGTTGACAGTGTCGAACATATTTTTTGCCCTATTCCCGAAACAGGAGAATATAAAATCAGGGTCAAATTTACTACTCAAGTTAATAAACCGATTCAATTTTATGGTTTAGCGTGGCATGGTGTAGAAAATAGGAGATAGGAGAAATAATTATCAATTGAATTCGGCTGTGTTGTCCTTGAGGCATCGGTTTAGTATAAATTTGCTCATCAAGATATTCTTGGGCTGGTTGAGTTTCTGGTTGGGTTAAAAATTCCGCTAATGTTATGGGTTTTATCGGTGTTTGTACCATCTTTTTTCTGACAATTATTGGCTTTAATCTTAATTATGTCTGAAAATGAAAAAATCGGGCGATCATGAAATGGCACACAGTGTGCGATCAATTATGTTATTACATTTTGGTCTCCAATCAAATTATTTATAAGGAAAAATTATCGGTAATTGTTTATTATTCAAAGATATAATACTAATTAATATTTCTTTACCTATTTATAAATAATGATTCCTTCTACTGAATATCAACAACGCCGCCAAAAATTTATGAAAGCTATAGGCAAAGGTGTTGCTATTTTTCGTAGTGCGCCTCAAGCCGTAATGCACAATGATGTTGAATATGTTTATCGTCAAGATAGTGATTTTTATTACTTAACAGGCTTTAATGAATCCGAAGCCGTCGCTATTTTTGCACCTAATCATAAAGAACATCAATTCATACTTTTTGTAGAGCCTAAAAATTTAGCCAAAGAAATTTGGACAGGTTATCGTGTAGGAGTAGAAGCCGCTAAAGAGGTTTATCATGCTGACATTGTCTATCCCATCAATGAATTAGACGAAAAATTATCAGAATATTTAGTGACTGGCGATCGCATTTACTATCATTTAGGGAGAGATTCCCATTTCAACGAAAAAATTATTTATCATTGGCAAAAACTGGTTAGCAGTTATCCTCGTCGTGGTAGTGGGCCTGTGGCATTAGAAGATTCTAATTTTGTGTTGCATCCCCTACGGTTAATTAAAAGTGAAGCAGAAATTGGGATGTTAAGAAAAGCGACAGAAATTTCCGTTAAAGCACATCAAAAAGCAAGAGAAATAGCACAACCAGGGCGTTATGAGTACGAAATACAAGCGGAAATTGAGCATACCTTTAGGATGTTAGGAGGTGACGGCATGGCTTATCCTTCTATAGTTGCATCGGGAGAAAATGCCTGTATATTGCACTATATTGAGAATAATAGAGCGATGGAAGCAGGAGATTTATTACTAATTGACGCAGGTTGTAGCTATGGTTATTATAACGGGGATATTACTCGCACTTTTCCTGTAGATGGTAATTTTACTCCTCCACAAAAAGATATTTATCAATTAGTATTGTCGGCGCAATTACAAGCCATTGACTTAGTAAAACCGGGCAACACTTATAATCAATATCATGATAAAGCGGTGGAAGTGATTGTAGAAGGCTTAAAAGAATTAAAATTATTAGAAGGAGACAGTAAAGAGATTATTGAGGGTAAAAAATATGAACCTTTTTATATGCACCGTACAGGACATTGGTTAGGTTTAGATGTTCATGATGCTGGAAGTTATAAACAAGATAGCGAAAAATGGACAACTTTTCAACCCGGTCATGTCTTAACTGTTGAACCAGGTATATACATTTCACCTTATATTAAACCAGTAGAAGGACAACCAGAAATCCCCGATTATTGGAAAGGAATTGGTGTCAGAATTGAAGATGATGTGTTAGTTACCGAATCTGGTAATGAAGTTTTAACCATCGGTGTTGAAAAATAATTGATTAGATAAAATAAATTATAAATATCATCAAAAAATGGGCATTGCAATTGATTTTGGTACAAGTAATACAGTTATAACAAGAATCAATCCCACTACGGGAAAAGGGGAAATAATTAAATTAGCAAATATTTCGCAAAATAATCCGAAAATACCGCCATTAATTCCGAGTTTAGTTTATGTTAATAACGCTGAAAAAGAAGATATAATTATTGGGCAAAAAGTGAGAGATAAAGGTTTAGATATTAATAATAATCCTCGTTATTTTCGTGATTTTAAGCGCGGAATTGGTGCAGAAATACAGGGTTTTTTACCCAGTTTAGAAGACAAAAATATTCGTTTTGAAGACATCGGGCAATGGTATTTAAGTGCTATTTTAAAAGAATTAAAAGAAACCCCAGATAGTCTGATTATAACTGTGCCAGTAGATAGTTTTGAAAATTATCGTCATTGGTTAACAGGTATTTGTGAGCAATGGAATATCAACCAAGTTAGAATAATTGATGAACCAACGGCGGCAGCTTTAGGTTATGGTAGTGAAAGTGATAATTTATTATTAGTCGTAGATTTTGGAGGAGGCACTATTGACTTTTCTTTAGTAGAATTAGATTTAGGTAAAAGTAAAAAGTCTCAAGGTTTTATCTTAAAATGGGGTGAAAAATTATTAGGAGAAAATAATAGACAAAAAACAAAATTAGCCAAAGTTATTGCCAAAAGTGGTACTAATTTAGGTGGTTGTGATATTGATAATTGGATATTAGATTATTTTCATAATACTCAAGGAGTTACTAAATCTTCCCTAACTCTTCGCCTTGGAGAAAGGTTAAAAATTCAGCTATCCAGTCAAAAAACTGCCCAAGAAGTATTTTTTAATGATGTTACTCTCGACACCTATGATTTACGCCTAGATAGGGCAAAATTTGAGCAAATACTGACGGAAAATCTATTTTTTGACAAATTAGACCAAATGATAGATACTGTCTTAGAACAAGGAAAACGTGAGGGTGTGCAACCATTTAACATTGACAAAGTTTTGTTAGTCGGTGGTAGTGGGCAAATTCCTGCTGTACAGACTTGGCTACAAAAATATTTCCCCTCTGAAAAAATAAAAAGTGATCAACCTTTTACTGCTATTGCCACTGGTGCTTTAAAATTAGAACAAGGTTTACAAGTCAAAGATTTTCTTTACCATAGTTATGGTATTCGTTATTGGAATCGTCGCCAAAAACGTCACGATTGGCATACTATTATACCTAATGGACAACCTTACCCCATGAGTAATTTCATCGAATTAACCTTAGCTGCTTCGGTGGAAAATCAACCTAGTATTGAATTAATTATCGGTGAATTAGGAGAGGAAAACACCAGTACTGAAGTATATTTCGATGGCGATCGCCTAGTAACACGAAATGTGCATCAAGGGGAGAAAAAAATACAACCTCTTAACGATAACGAAGGAGGAAAAACCATCGCCAGATTAAATCCTCTAGGTATTCAAGGAAGTGATCGTATTAAAGTATTATTTATAGTAGATGAGAAAAGGAGATTAAAAATTACGGTGGAAGATTTGTTAACCAATGAAACGTTATTAAATGATGTTATAGTCGCACAATTGTCATAATTAGTATTGAGGAAAGATTAGTTACTGTTAGACAAAAGGTAAGCCTCAAAATAAAATTCAAGGCTGATGAAAAATTATCCAAAAACAATATTAGTAAATTTATATTCTGTTACTGTGGGTTGTCCATTTTCTTCACTGGTGATAGTGCGATGGGTTAAGATATAGTAACCATTAATTTTCTCAAAAGTATCTTGAAAAACTGTTTTACCACCTTTAGGTTGTTTACTTTCAGGATCTAAGTATATTGAATCATATCCTTCTGACAAGTATCCTTCATCGGTGTTAAGCACTCCAAAAGTATTTATTGCCACAATAGAGTTACCAATTTTGCGATAGACAAAGGAAACTACGTTATTATTTACTTTATATTGATTACCTTCTCCAGCGCCGCCGACAAGAATTTCTATCGCGCCATTTTCATCTTTTTCGCCAAAAGTAAAAGTATTTTCACCGTGACTTTTCTCAAAACTGTGATTCACTCGGTGAATAGTAATTTCCCATAATTGGCTAGTAATAGCTTTTTTGGCGGTTTCGTCTTCGATGCCTGACACTTCAAACTGTAAAGAGGCTTTAATTTCTCCTTTGGCGGTATAGCTACCTTGAGGGTTGGTTAAGGTGATGTCACAGGTATAACCAGGGAAATTCTTATCCCAAGTATAACGATTTTCGTAAGCTGATTTAAAAAGTTCTTCTGCTGTAAGGGTTAATGTCATTTTTGATCCTCTAATATTTATTAATTATTATATAGCAATTTTATCATAGGATTTTTCAATTTTTGCTCAAGAATATGTATCTATAGCAATCTTATTATAGTTTTAGTAATTAGCTTTGGGTATAGTAAGATTTACAGATTTATTTTTTAATCTTTAATTATTCACCAATGATTTAACATTACGACATAACATAAAATACTGTTAATAATAATATTATAAGACTTTTTATATAGATTCTCTTTTATATTTATAATCGGCATATTCAATATTAATTTTAAAATCAATTTTCTTCTCTATGATGGTTAACAAAAAAATTCGTCAAAGTTTAAATAAAGCCTTTTTAAAAGTTAAACTATTACGACAAGATATTAATAAGTTTAAGGATAATTTAGAGATTTTATTGAAGATAACAGATAAAGAAATTAACGAAAAAGAGGAATTTCATAAAAATAATTTAACAACTTTTCTAAAAGATACTTATTACAGCACAAATCATTATATTAATACTCAAGATAATAATGATTTAGTTATTTATAATGGAAAAAATATTAATAGTAAAATTGGGGTGATTATAGAAACAAAACGCCCTCATAATACTAGGGAAATGATAACATCTAATAAATTTAATTGTAAGGCTTTACAACAGTTATTATTCTATTATTTGCGAGAAAGAATCACCAATAAAAATTTTAAGATTAAGCACTTAATTATTACTAATATTTATGATTGGTTTGTTTTTCGGGGGGATTTATTTGAAAGATTATTTTATCAAGACAAGTTTTTAGTTAAACAATTTAATGATTTTCAAGAAAAAAGATTAACCAGTGAAAAGACAAAGTTATTTTATGAAGAAATTGCCTTTAATGCTATCAATAAAGTTGAATTAGAGTTAAAAGAAAATTGCGTTAATTTTAACCTCAAAGATTATGAAAAAGAAGAAGATTTCTCATTAACTTTACTGTATAAATTTTTATCGCCCCAACATTTATTAAAGTTACCTTTTGCCAATGATAGTAATAGTTTAGATCAAGGTTTCTATAGTGAATTATTACACATAATCGGCTTAACAGAAATCAAACAAGGGAGTAAAAAATTAATTGAAAGATTACCAGAAAATAAACGTTATCAAGGCTCACTTTTAGAAAATACTATCTATCAATTAGATACTTATAATAAGTTAGATAATTTAACTAATTTATCAGATTATGGTAACAATAACAATGAACAATTATTCAACATTGCCTTAGAATTAGTTATCACTTGGATTAACCGTATTTTATTTTTAAAACTGTTAGAAGCACAATTAATTAACTATAATCAACAAGATAAAAATTTCGCTTTTCTTCACCATGAAAAAATTAAAAACTTTAATGATTTAGATAGTTTATTCTTTCAAGTATTAGCAAAAAAAGTTGAGGAAAGAAAGGAAGATATACAAAATAAATTTTATCATGTACCTTATCTCAATAGTTCATTATTTGAAATGACGGAGTTAGAGAATAAAACCATTGCTATAGGTAGTTTAAATTATGATGATAAATTGCCTTTTCTTCCCACTACAATTTTAAAAGATAGTCAAGGAAAAAGAAAAACCAGTGAGTTAAATACTTTGCAATATTTATTCGATTTTTTGTCAGCTTATGATTTTAGTAGTGAAAGTAAAGGGGAAATTCAAGAAGAAAATAAAAAGTTAATTAATGCTTCAGTTTTAGGGTTAATTTTTGAGAAGATTAATGGTTATAAAGATGGCTCATTTTTCACTCCTTCATTTATAACTATGTATATGTGTCGGGAAACAATTCACCGCACAGTGATACAAAAATTTAATGAAATAAAAGGTTGGAATTGTCAAAATATTGATGATTTATATAACAAAATTGAAGACAGAAAAGAAGCTAATTATATTATTAATAGTCTTAAAATATGTGATCCTGCTGTAGGTTCAGGTCATTTTTTAGTATCAGCTTTAAATGAGATTATTGCGTTAAAAAGTTACTTAGAAATTTTAGAAGATAAGCAAGGAAAACGGTTAAAAAATTATACTATCACCGTTGAAAATGACGAGTTAATTATCAGTGATGAAGATAACGAATTATTTGTTTATAATCCCCGTAATCAAGAAAGTCAACGTATCCAAGAAACTTTATTTCATGAAAAACAAACTATCATTGAAAACTGTTTATTTGGGGTAGATATTAATATAAATTCTGTGAAAATTTGTCGTCTTCGTTTATGGATTGAATTACTAAAAAATGCTTATTATATAATATCTAATAAACCCCCTAAATCCTCAACTTTAGAGACTTTTAATCACTCTATTTCACCCCCAGAATTGGGGGCAGGGGGGCGAAAATTAGAAACTTTACCGAATATTGATATTAATATAAAGTGTGGAAATTCTTTGATTAGTCGCTTTGATTTATCGGCAGATTTAACTCCAGCTTTGAAGAAAAATAAGCTAACTATTGATGATTATAAACAAGCAGTTAAAACTTATCATCATCCTGAAAATAAACAAGAAAAACAACACATTGAGAAGTTAATTAATCAAATAAAATCTAATTTTACTATGGCAATTACTGGTAATGATGTCAGTTTACAAAAGTTAAGAAAACTAGAAGGAGATTTGAATAATTTACTCAATCAAACTTCTTTATTTACGGAAACTGCTAAGGAAAAAAAAGCTAAGGGAAAGAAACAAAAAGATTTAGAAAAAGAGATTAATAAATTAACCAATGACATTGAAGATAAGAAAAATAATCGTCTTTATCATAATGCTTTTGAATGGCGTTTTGAGTTTCCAGAGGTGTTAAATGATGATGGTGAATTTATCGGTTTTGATATTATTATCGGTAATCCTCCCTATGGAGTTACTTTTAAAGAAGTAGAAAAAAATTATTATAAACAAATATATTCTATTTCTAGTCAAGGAAAAATTGACTCTTTTAAATTATTTTATGAAAGAGCTTATCAAATTTTAAGATATAATTATTTTCATTCTTATATTATACCTAATACTTTTTTATATAATACTCAATCTAAAAATTTGAGAGAATTTATACTTAATAATACATATTTATTTGAAGGTATTGAATTAAGAAAAGGTATTTTTAATGATGCTCCTGATGTTATAACGGTTGTAATTTTTGCAAAATTTACTAAACCAAAAGAAAGTTATCTTACTTCTGTAAAAGTAGCTTCAGCTTACTATAAATATTCTAATTTTGATAAAGATGAATGGGAAATTTCACAACAAATACCATATAAAACTTTTATAAATGACTCTGAAAAAAAAATAAATTTAAGAAGAAATTTTTATTTAGATAAAATTATTGAAAAAATAAATATACATAATAATTTAGGTTTCTTTTTTAGTGTAAAACAAGGCACAAAACCTTATGGAGATAAAGATAAAAAGGATATTAAATTAATATCTAATGACAAAGAAGGCGATGATTGGGAAATAGCAATAAATGGCAGAAATATTAGTCAATATCATATCAATTTAGAAAATATTTATGTAAAAAGATGTTTAGATTTACATTCTTGTTTATCAAAAGAAATAGTTTATGAAGAAAAGATTTATTTTCAAAGAATGCGCAAAATTTCTCTATTTCCAAGAATAGTTGCTTGTTATGATAATGCTAATATTCATGGCTTATATACTTGCTCTGTTATTTATAATAATAAAAAAAGTAAACTTAATTTAAAATATTTATTAGCTATTCTTAATTCTTTATTAATTAATATCTGGTTTAAAAATTTTGATACGGATATTGAAATAAAATTAATCTCTATCAAAAGTATTCCTATTCCTAATATTTCAGTTGAAAGTCAACAGCCATTTATAGATTTAGTGACAAAAATTTTAAATTTAAAAGAAGAAAACCCCGATAATGACACAACAGAATTAGAGAAAGAAATCGATTTATTAATATATAAATTATATGAATTAACCGAGGAAGAAATTAATATTATTGAAGGAAAATAAATTTTGAAAATATTTTAAATTAATAGATATGTAACAATCTTTACCGAAAATTATTATCTCGTCAAATTATATTAGTAAAGTTATACAAAAAATACTTATTATTAAAAATAACGATAATTCTTAATAAATAACTAATGAGTGAAACCATATTAGAAATTGATGATTTAACAGTAAGTTTTGATGGTTTTAAAGCTCTAAATCATCTCAAATTTAAAATGAATAAAGGTGAATTAAGAGTAATTATCGGCCCTAATGGTGCGGGAAAAACTACTTTTTTAGATGTTATCACAGGTAAAGTTCAACCTACAGAGGGGAATGTTTTTTTTAAAGGCAAAAATCTTCGTAAAATTAGTGAACATCAAATCGCTAGAATGGGAATTGGGCGTAAATTTCAAACTCCCAGAGTCTATTTAAACTTAACAGTAAAAGAGAATTTAGATTTAGTCGCCAATAAGACAAAAAATGTCTTTTCAACCTTGTTTAATAAACCCACAGAACAAGATAAAAGAAAGGTTGCTAGTTTGCTCGAAACCATCGGTTTAACGGCTAAAGCGACATTCAAAGCCTCTTTATTATCTCACGGAGAAAAGCAACGGTTAGAAATTGGAATGTTAGTAGCACAATCTCCTGACTTATTATTAGTAGATGAGCCTGTAGCTGGTTTAACCGATGAAGAAACAGAAAATGTGGGTAATCTCCTTCTCGCTTTAGCCGAAAGTCATTCTATCATCGTAATTGAGCATGATATGGAATTTGTTAGACAGATAGCGAAACAAGTTACTGTATTACATCAAGGTACTGTTTTATGTGAAGGTACAATGAATGAAATACAAAACGATCCTCGTGTAATAGAGGTATATTTAGGGCAGGAAACATCCTTAGAAAGAGATGAGATTATTATAGTACGCATTGTGGCTACAATAGCTTGGGCAGATTTTAATTTAACTCCCGAAGAACAAGATATAATTATCAGTAATTTAAGTAAACAATTTGCAGATTCTCCTGAAGATGAATTGCAGTTAAAAGATGAATTAATAAATTTCTTAGGGGAAAAAATACCTTTAAATGATTTAGTGCCATTATTACAGACAGAGGAAGAAAAGCTAAAAGTTTTACAATTAAGTAATCAAATTATTAATAATCACAGTATCAATGAATTAGAAAATCAGGTTTATCAAGAATTATTAGAATTATTAAACTTACCTCCAGAAATCCTTAGTAATCAATAATTATCTTATCAGCTTTTCGTCGTCAACTATCAACTATCAACTATCAACTATCAACTATCAACTATCAACTATCAACTATCAATTATTAACTATTAACTATAATGTTAAATTTATCTAGTCTAAATGTTTATTACGGTGAAAGTCACATTTTAAGAAATGTTGATTTAAGCATCAATAGCGGTGAAATGGTGTGTTTAATTGGTAGAAATGGGGTAGGTAAAACTACTTTATTAAAAACTATTATGGGGTTATTAAAATCCCCTACGGGAGAGATAAATTTTCAAAATAAAGTTATTAATAAAGTTACCACAGATCAACGTGCTAAATTAGGTATTGGTTATGTTCCTCAAGGTAGAGATATTATACCTCGTTTAACGGTAAAAGAGAATTTAATTTTAGGTTTAGAAGCCATTCCAAAAAAGGTTAAAAAACAAATTCCTGACGAAATTTTTGAGTTATTTCCTGTGTTGAAAACTATGTTAAACCGTATGGGAGGCGACTTAAGCGGTGGGCAACAACAGCAATTGGCGATCGCAAGAGCATTGATGGGAAAACCTCAATTATTGCTATTAGATGAGCCAACAGAGGGCATTCAACCATCCATTATATTAGAGATTGAAGCGGCGGTAAAAAAGATAATTAAAGAAACTGGTATTTCTGTTCTTTTAGTAGAGCAACATTTACATTTTGTACGTCAAGCTGATAGATATTATGCTATGCAAAAAGGCGGTATTGTTGCCTCTGGTTTAACCAGTCAATTAAGTCAAAGAGTTATTCAAGAATTTTTAGCAGTTTAAAGAGTAATTGATAATTGATGATTGACTTTTATTTTACTTTTGAGAAACCAAAACAAATAAATAATTGAATTTCTAATTTATAATAGTAAGATTACTTCTAAGACGATAAAACTAAAATGAAACTTATCACATTTTTATCGAAACCATTGAAAAAAATTTTTCTAGGTTATGGATTAAGAAAATTCATTATTTTTTTAGGATTAACTCTTATATCATTGACAATAATTTTAAATTTATCTTCTGTTAATGCCCAATTAATTCCAGAAGACAAACAAGAAGCTATTTTGAATAGTAAAATGTTAAAAATGGAGGAGAAATTAGAAAATGAGTATGAGACTTTTTTTCAAAGAAATATGATTGCTAAAAAGCAAAGTTCTTTAGAAATGGCTTCCATCTTAGCAGATATGGATCAAAAAACAGGTACTAATTCCGCAATTTTATGGGTTATACCTGAAGAAAAATATTTACATTTAGTATATTTAACAAAAAAAGGTAAAATTATTGTTAGAGATATTAATGATGCACCTTTTGAAAAAATTACTAAAACTATTGATGATTTTTATATCGAAATTGATCAAATAAATAATCCCATAAATTTAACTCAATCTCAACAATTATATAACTGGATTATTAAACCTTTTCAAAAAGAATTTTTAGACGCAGAAAATATCAATAATATATTATTTTGTATTGGAGATGGAATCCGATTATTACCATTATCAGCTTTATTGGTAAATTATACTTTAAATAGTTTCAAGTTTAGTAAATAAGGTTGTTAATATAGTATTAGAATATAAAAATCCGTGAGGATCTGTTAAAGTTAATTGATGAGTATTTTCGTTAAATATAATGAGTTTATCCTCTAAAAAAGTACCTAAACATTCTAAAATTTGTGCTTCGATATTTTGACCAAATTTAGTCTTTATTTCGCATAAATTTACACCTTTTTTTAACCTTAAACCTAACATTAAAGTTTCTAATAATTGGTCATTTTTAGAAGTAATATTAATATCAATATTTCCTAAATTTTTCTGATATTCTTTTATCCACGCAAAATATTCTTTTCTGGTACGAGGGCGAGTAAAACGTTTATTATCAGTATAACTAGCTGCGCCCATGCCAAAACCATGATAAAATTCGTTACGCCAGTAAACTTGATTATGACGACATTCATAACCCTTTTGACTATAGTTAGAAATTTCGTAGTGAATATATCCTGCTTCCCTCAATTTTTCTGAAGCTAAACAATACATATTAGCGGCGATTTCATCTAGTGGTAAAGGATTATCACCTTCAGAGTATTTTTTACCAAATGCAGTAACAGGTTCTAACACTAAATCATAACAAGAAAGGTGTTTTGGTTGCAAGGCGATGGCTTTTGCTAAAGAATCTTGCCAATCATCTAGGGATTGATAAGGTAAACCAGAGATTAAGTCTAAACTCCAGTTATTAAAATCTGCTTCATGAATATAATCTATAGCTTGATTTATGTCCGACATTCTGTGTGTTCTTCCACAAATTTCGAGTAAATTATCTTGAAAGGCTTGTAAACCTAAACTAATTCTATTTATACCTAATTTTTGATATTGTTTAAGTTTAGTTAAATCAAAAGTAGCAGGATCTATTTCTAAAGAAATTTCAGCATTTTTGCTAATATTAAAATGTTGATGTAATGTCGATAAAATTAACTCTAACCCTTCTATGGCTAATAAAGAGGGAGTGCCACCACCAAAAAAAATTGTGTCTAAATCAAGGGTATTTTCTTGAGGAGTTGCCATAATTTCTTGACATAAAAAATTTACATATTCTTGTTGCCAAGGAGAATAATTATTACCGCTATTATCACCTAAAACAGTAATAGGAAAGTCACAATAAAAGCATCTTCTTTTACAAAATGGGATATGAATATAAGCTGATTTTACTAACATTAATTAGGTGTTTTATTACATTATTTAGGATCTCATTGGTAACTCAAAAGTAGCATTAGTGACTTGTCCTGATTTACCTAACTCTTTGGGTTTTTCGTCATTAACAGTAACAACTAATCCTCCAGCATTACCTGCGCGAATAATAACTTTTTGTTTTCCATTCCATTGTTTTTCTAATCCTTTGGTGAGGATACCTTCAAAAACAGGTTTACCATCGACAATGATTTTTACCCAAGAATCTTCTTTCACTGTAACCTTGACAATTAATTCTGTGGGTTGCGGTGGTTTTTCTTCTTTTTTCTCTACGATGGGTATAACTTCAGGATTGGTAATAGGATGATTTTTTTTCGGCAAAATCTGGGTTTCCATTACTTGTTTCTGAGGTATTTTTATTTGACTAAATTGAGAAGATTCTAAGATATTGCTTAAATTTCTAATGGAAAAAAAGAGTAAAATAAAATAGAAAAAATATAAATATTGAGGCTTAATATTGAAGTTAAATTTAAAAGAAAATGATGGAGAAAAAGATTTTTTATAATATATTTTAGGGTTTAATTCTAAGGTAAATTTATTACTAATATCTTCTCCGTCTAGTTTTAGAAAATTAGCATATTTTTTAATTAATTGTTTAGTAAAAAAAGGCTCAGGTAGTTGTTGTAAGTCAGCAGATTCAAGAGCATTAATGATATTAACAGGTGTATGTAACTGACTAGATATTACATTTTTATCGAGATTTTTATCTATTCTAGCCTGTTTTAGTTCAACACTAATTAACTCTAATTGTTGTTGTCTAATTTCATCATAATCGATAATCTCTTCTTTACTTTTTTTAAAAAATTTCATGGTTAAACTTACCTTTTTTTTCGATCATTTAATTTTTTGACATTTCTCTAATAGTTTTTTTTAAATTATACATTTCTGGAATGGTTAAAGTGCGATATTTACCTGAAGATAAAGAGGCAATTTTAATTGTCCCGATGGCTTTTCGATGTAAACTAACTACAGGATAACCGAATAATTCTGCAATTCTGCGAATTTGACGATAACGTCCTTCTCGTAATATTATTTCCATCTGAGTTTGATTACCACTTCTTTTATTAATGGTAATTTCGGCAGGTAAAGTTTGTTTTCCTTCCCACATAAATCCTTCTGCCCATTGTTGTATAATCTTGTTAGGTATATTACCCTCTAAAGTAACAAGATAAGTTTTTGGAAGATCATAACGAGGATGAGTTAATTTAACCGTTAGTGAACCATCATTAGTTAATAATAATGCACCTGTAGAATTACGATCAAGTCTGCCTACTGGATGTATTCCTTTTCCTGATTTGAGATGAGGAGGCAATAAATCCATGACAGTTTTTCTTCCTTGAGGATCTTCACAAGTACTAATGTATCCTTTCGGTTTATTTAACAAAAAGTAAATTAATCGAGGACGATAATCATTACTTAATATTTTACCATCGACTTCTATTTTATCTTGAACGGCATTTGCTTTATCTCCTAATTGAGTTATAACGCCATTGACTTTAACTCTTCCTTCGGTAATCATGGTTTCTGCTTCTCGACGGGAGGCGATTCCCCATTCTCTCAAAATTTTTTGGATTCTTTCTGACATTATTTTTTCCTTTATTTGTTATCTCTATAATGAATTAGTAGAATATTAAGTTTAATGGGTAAATGTAAAATTAATCTTAAATTTAATGGCTATTAAAAGTAAATCGGAAATTATCTCTCATATTCTTACTCCTGCAATCAAATTTTGGTTGCGATCGCAGTTACAAAACGTAGTTGATTTGACCATAGAAATTAATGCTGGGGATAAACAAATATTAACAGGAAAAATTGATCAAGTTTCTCTACAAACTAACAAAGCAATTTATCAAGGAATTCATGTTAGTAAAGCCGTCGTCAATACAGAAAAAATTGCCATAAATTTAGGAGGAATATTAAGAGGAAAACCGTTAAAGTTATTACAACCAATATTTGTTAATGGAGAATTGGTTTTAACTTTAGATGATTTAAAAACTTCCTTAGATTCAAGGCTTTTACATCAGGGATTAATTGATTTACTTCATTTATTATTAGAACATCAAAAAATAGAAGAATATAAAGAAATATTAGCACAATATGAATTTAACTGGCGAGACATTATTTTACTCGATAATCAATTTATTTTACAAGGTATATTGAGTAATAATCAAGGAGAAAAAAGTAATTTAATCTTAATTTCTAGCTTAACCTTAAAAGATGATCATACTCTCTTATTTAACCCCATTAAAATTGAGGGAATTTCAGATTTAGATACTCTTATCATTAATAATTTTGAGGTGGATTTAGGAAAAGATGTTGAATTACAACAATTGATTTTAAATAGTGATAAATTATCTTGTGTCGGCAAAATAAAAGTAATCAGTGAATAGTTAAAAACCTGATGGCTAACAACTTCCATAGTTAGGGTTTCTGCATGGAAATCAGAAGACTATTAATAAACATCAAATGTTTAGAAACGCTATATTCACAAAAAAATGTGCAGGTTTAACAAATTTTAGTCAAAAACTCAGCATTTTTAGTTTATTCTCAAGATAATATACATTTACAGTTTCTTAGAATATATATTTATCAAAGCCTTGATTTTTTAATTTAATATTTTTCCTAAAACTCCTAACTCCTAACTACTATCTCCTAACTCTTTACTCCTATCTCCTAACTCTTTACTCCTATCTCCTAACTCCTAACTCTTTACTCCTAACTCCTAACTCCTAACTCTTTACTCCTAACTCCTAACTCTTTACTCCTAACTCCTAACTTCTATCTCCTATCTCCTAACTACTATATTTAATGTCTGTGCAAGATTTGACTATAATAAAGTTTAACGATTTGTTAAGTAAAAAAGAAAAAATATGTCTGTATTGGCAGCGATCGCAGTTTTAGGTATTTTAATTGTAGTTCACGAATTGGGGCATTTTGGAGCAGCCAGATTTCAAGGTATTCGTGTCAATAAATTCTCTATTGGTTTTGGTCCAGCTTTATTTAAGTATGATGGAAAGGAAACAGAATACGCCTTAAGAATAATTCCCCTAGGAGGTTATGTCGGTTTTCCTGATGATGATCCTGATAGTAATATACCCTTAGATGATCCTAATTTACTGCGTAATCGTCCTGTTTTAGATCGTGCTATTGTCATCAGTGCAGGGGTAATGGCTAATTTGATTTTTGCATACTTTCTCTTAATCGGTCAATGTTTGACAGTAGGAATACAAGACATAACCTATCAACCCGGGGTTTTAATACCACAAATTTTGACGGAAGTACAATCTGCAGCCGCCACTGCTGGTTTACAAAATGGTGATGTAGTTTTAGCTATTAATAATCAAGTATTCGCCGCCGATGAAACTTCTATGGAATCCTTAAGAAAAACGATTCAAGATTCCCCTAATCAGAGTTTAAACTTCACAGTAAAAAGAGGAGAAGAGACTTTTAATGTTGATATTACCCCAGAATTAGGCGACAACGGCAAAGGTAAAATAGGTGTAATGTTAGCGCCTAACGGGGAATTAATTAAACGTCGCCCTCGTGATATTATCGAAGCGTTTACTGTGGGTGCGCAACAATTTGAACGTTATACTAAGTTAACGGTACAAGGTTTTGGACAATTAGTCACCAATTTTCAAGAAAGTGCCAAACAAGTAGCAGGGCCGATTGCAATTGTAGCGGTAGGTGCAGAATTAGCGAAAAACGATATTGGTAATTTATTTCAATTTGGGGCATTAATTAGTATTAACCTTGCCGTTATCAACATTTTACCTTTACCTGCCCTAGATGGTGGACAATTAGCATTTTTATTAGTAGAAGGCATTTTTGGTAAACCTTTACCTAATAAATTACAAGAAGGAATTATGCAAACAGGTTTAGTTTTATTACTTGGTTTAGGTATTTTCTTAATTCTCCGAGATACCGCTAATTTAGCCTTTTTTCAACAACTTTTTCCTCAATAAAAAATTTCTGCAACAGGGTTGAAAACTTTTCTTCTCTGTTGATTATTAAACTACATTTTATGTTATTTTATAGTGATACTAATATATTTTAATCTTATGGATAAACTTACAAGAAATATTCTCGGACAAACTGTCTTCGCTACACTTGAAAAAAAAACAACTACAGGAAGAGTATTGGCCATCGCAAAAATTGGTGATAAAGAACAAGTTTGCTTTCAAACCACAGACGGGAAAAATGGTATTTGGATTCCATCCTTCGCTTTAGTAGATAGAGAAAAATGGATAATCACAGAATCACAAACGGAATTAATAAAGGAAAAACAAAAAACTTTAACAACTTCAGTAACGAAAAAAATAGAGACAGAAAATAAACAATCAAAATCAGTTAAAGAAGCAGAAACAGAAGAAAATGCTTTAGTATTAGGCAAGAAAAAAGCGGCGGAAGATTTAGCTTTAATGGTTACATCTTTTGATAGTTTACTTGAGAATTTTAATCAAAAAGTTGCTACAGATATTGAATCGATGAATAAAATCATTGATGATGCTAAAATATTAATTGAAAAAACAACAAATGATATTCAAAAACTAGGAAAAAATCATCTTCAAATCGTTAATGAATACTTAAACAATGTACTTTCAAGTATCAATAATTTAGTCAATGAAATCTTACAAACTATTCAAAATACTTGGCATGAAAGTTTGCGTGAATCTATTGCATTGATAATGAAGAATTCAAAATTGTATTTTGATAGTGCAAAAAGAAAAATAGATTATTTGAAGAAAACATATCCCACTGAAAGTAATCATAGTTTAGCTCAAAGATTAACAAATCATTTAATGTTTATCTCTTTAAAATCAGGAATTTATGGCGTTAAAATTAATTCTTGGGAAACAATAACAAGTCTATCAATCAAATTAGATTTAATAGAAATAACAACCCTTTTAACTAAATTAATCTATGGAATTTCTATTCTTCATGGTTTTGATGAATTTCAAAGTAATACAGAAGAGTTAATTAGTATTTTAGCTTTATGCCTAACTTTTGATACTCTTAAACAATTAGGATTAGATTCATTAATACAATCATTAAAAGTTCTGTATCCAGTGGCAATGACTAATACAATAGTTGAACCAATGGTTAATATAAGTGTTAATGCTGTTTCTAACGTGGCTTTATTCCAATTAATTGGTCATAGTTCTTACTTATATTATGATATTAAAGCAAATAAATCAGATAATCCTATTATTTCAGGAAAAGCATATCAACAATTTACTACAGAAATAGAAGGTTATTTAGATGGTTTATTAAACGAAAAAGATAAACTTAGTGAGATTGTTAAAGATATTTTACAAATTAATAAAAAAGTCAAAGCCTTAGCTTAAAATTCCGTAAGGGAGTTAATATTTTTGACTCCTATAAACTACTTTATAAAAGGCACACCCAAATCTTTACAAATTTTTTTAGCAAGAATATCTTTTATTTCATTATGTCTTGGTATCGCAGATCGTTTATTTTGAGAGGTATTATGCCACCATGAATGATTACCCCCTTCTCTTAATAATTCACATCCTTGAGAGCGAAGATAACGAAGAAACTCACTTCTTTTCATAGGGCAATTTTTTCTTCAATATAGTTATATCCTGCTTCATTAAGAGCTTCTTGTTTGTTAAATTCTAAAGCCTCTTTTAAGGTTATCTTTAAACTTTCTATTAACTCTTGATGACTTTTTTCTTGACAATTAACTCCTGGTATTTCTTCAATCCAACCTACCCACCAATCATCAACTTCTTTTATCACTGCGGTAAATGTATTAATCGTATTCATATTTATTTTTGAGATTTTTTTACATAATCAAAAAGACAATCAACTCTAATTATATAAATCTTTTATAAAAAATTACTTATTACTTATTATTTATTACTTATTATAATTATCCATTCCTACACAGGAACAGATTAAATTGCGATCGCCATAAGCATTATCAATACGCCCAACGGTAGGCCAAAATTTAGATTGTTGAGTATAAGTATCAGGATAAGCCGCCGATTCTCGACTGTAAGGATGACTCCAATCACTAGAAAGAAGACTAAAAGCAGTATGAGGTGCATTTTTTAAAAGGTTATCATCTTGATTCATACTACCAGTTTCGATAGCTCGAATTTCTTCCCGAATACTAATCATAGCATCACAAAAACGATCTAATTCTGGCAAAGATTCACTTTCTGTAGGTTCAATCATCATTGTACCCCCCACAGGCCAAGACATCGTTGGCGCATGAAAACCATAATCCATTAAACGTTTAGCGACATCTTCCACCTCAATATGAGCAGTTTTGCGTAACGGGCGTAAATCGATGATACACTCATGGGCAACTAAGCCAGATTTACCCGTAAAAAGAATAGGATAATGGGGTGCAAGACGATGAGCGATATAATTAGCGTTGAGAATGGCGATTTTTGTGGCATCCGTTAACCCTTCACTGCCCATCATAGCAATATACATCCAAGATATAGGTAAAATACTAGCACTACCCCAAGGTGCAGCAGAAATCATGCCGATAGAATCGCCCCTAAATCCCCAATTCTGGGGACTGTTATTTGTAGTATTCCCCCCCAAAGTTGGGGGTAGGGGGGCATCATTTCCCAAAGTGCGAGGTAGGGAGGTATCTTCCTCAATATTTCCCCCGTTACTCAAGGGAGATTGACTCAAAGAAGTTGAGGGCAAAAAAGGTACTAAATGAGATGCGACACCAATTGGACCTACACCTGGACCACCGCCACCGTGAGGAATACAGAAGGTTTTATGTAAGTTTAAGTGACATACGTCAGCACCGAAATCCCCTGGGCGACATAAGCCAACTTGGGCATTCATATTCGCACCATCGAGATAGACTTGCCCTCCAAAACCGTGAATAATATCGCATATATCTTTGATACCTTCTTCAAAAACTCCATGAGTAGAAGGATAGGTTATCATCAAAGCTGCTAAATTTTGTTGATATTTTTCCGCTTTAGCTTTTAAATCTTCCATGTCAATATCCCCTTGAGTGTCACATTTAACGGGTATTACTTTTAAACCGCACATCACCGAACTAGCAGGATTTGTACCGTGTGCAGACTCAGGAATTAAACATATATCTCGATTTAAATCTCCTCTGCTATCATGATATTTACGAATAACTTGTAATCCTGTATATTCTCCTTGAGATCCAGCATTAGGTTGTAAGGAAATACCAGCAAAACCCGTAATTTCTCCTAACCATGTCTCTAATTGAGAAAATAGAGTTTGATAACCCTTCGTTTGAGATAAAGGTGCGAAGGGGTGAATATTGTTAAATTCTGCCCATGTCACGGGTAACATTTCGGCGGTAGCGTTAAGTTTCATGGTACAAGAACCTAACGCAATCATAGATGTAGTTAAGGATAAATCTTTAGTTTCAAGACGGTGTAAATAACGTAATAATTCCGTTTCTGAATGATATTGATTAAAGACTGATTCCGTTAGATAACGAGATTGACGCTTTAATGGAGAAGGAATACCTAAGTTATCTATAGTTAAATCATTAATATTAAGCTCATTTTGTCCGAAAATTGACCAAATTGTTTTAATATCATCAATAGTAGTAGTTTCATCAATACTGATAGCGATGGCATTTTTGAAGTAACGGAAGTTAATTAAATTGCTTTGTGCTTTTTTTCTAACAATATGAGGATCATTAATTTCTATCGTAATAGTGTCGAAAAAGTTATTAGATTTGATTTTATAACCAAGATTTTCTAAACCTTTTGCCAGAATTTTTGTTAATTGATTAACTCTTAAAGCAATATTTTTTATCCCTTCTTCTCCGTGATAGACGGCATAAGTAGAAGCAATAACCGCTAATAAAACTTGAGCAGTACAAATATTACTGGTTGCTTTATCTCTACGAATGTGTTGCTCTCTTGTCTGTAAAGCTAATCTTAAGGCTGGTTGCCCGTGTACATCTTTTGAAACTCCAATAATTCTACCCGGGACTTGTCTTTTATAGTCGTCTTTTGTAGCAAAATAAGCAGCGTGAGGGCCACCATAGCCTAATGGTACACCAAAACGTTGAGTATTTCCTACGGCGATGTCAGCATTTAATTCACCGGGGGATTTTAACAGAGCAAGGCTTAATAAATCGGCAGCAAGGGTGACAATACCTTTTTGTTGATGAATTTGATTAATGATTTCTTGATAGTCATAAATTGTGCCGTCTGAAGCAGGATATTGAAATAATGCTCCGAAAATAGGAGTATTAAAGTCAAAAGTCTGAGGATTATCGATAATTAACTCAATTTCAAGATATTTTGCCCTTGTTTTAATAACTTCTATTGTCTGAGGGTGACAATTTATATCAATAAAAAAAGTATGAGATTTATGTTTTGTGACTGCATAACTCATCGTCATGGCTTCAGCCGCCGCCGTGGCTTCATCTAACAGGGATGCGTTGGCTATTTCTAACCCTGTTAGGCTAATAATCATGGTTTGAAAATTTAATAACGCTTCTAGTCTTCCTTGGGCAATTTCTGGTTGATACGGGGTGTAAGCAGTGTACCAATTTGGATTTTCAAGAATGTTACGTTGAATAACTGCAGGAGTTATACAGTTATAATACCCCATACCTATATAAGAATTATAGACTTGATTTTCTTGGGCGATCGCTTTTAAGGTAGCTAAGGCTTGAGTTTCCGTGAGAGGAGAGGGTAACTTAAGGGGATTTTGCAGACGAATAGATTTGGGTACAGCAGTATTAATTAACGTATCTAAGTTATTATAACCTAGTTGTTTTAACATCAATTGTTGTGAGTTGCTATCAATACCGATATGACGATGTTTAAATATATCTTTGGCTATAGAAATTGGAGGTTGAGAGGAGATTATTTGATTATCTTCGACAACGGAGGAGGAGTTAATATTATCTAAATCAAGCATTGGCTGATGGAAATTAATGAATTGATATATATTTTAACATATCTTAATCTAAGTCATTGATGATTTAGGTGAAACCAATTCACCCCTATAGATTATTAATTGTTTTTCCATGCTTTCATTTTACCTTGATTCATTAAACCATAAGGATCTACTATTTTTTTGAAATTAAGTTGCTCAATATCAATTTTTTTTCTACCACCATCTTCTAAAATATAAGTATGAGGATTAGCTATAAATGCACCATTTTTTTCGTGATATTTGATAATCTCATTTAATCTTTCTTCCGTGGAAAATTTAACTAATTGTAACCCAGCAGGAATTGCTTTTCCTTCCACTCTTAAAAATTCTAAGTGCATCATAACTTCATCACCAAAATAATTATACATTTCTTCAACTTTATCTATGGTGAAAAAGAAGGTTTGTAAATAGGTAATATTTGGTTCAATATTTCTGACATGAAAAGTGGTATGATTCCATGTAAATTCAATTAAATTAATGTTATTTTCTTTAGATAAATCTTGTTGATAAGTAATTTTTCCTTGATATTCATTAACTAATTCTTGTAAAGGATATAAAGAATTTTCAGCTATGGTTAATAAAGCACAATTTTCTCCCTTTGGTAAATAAGATTTAAGGGCGGTAAAATAACTAGCAATAGGTTTAGCATGAATACTAATAAGTTTTTTGATTATACCATCACTATCAGCTAAGGCTTGACCAAATTTTACACTGGTAATAAAATCATCAAAAGTTACGATAATATCAATCCAATTATAAGTTGGTGCGAGGGGAATTTCTAATTGAGTAATGATACCATTTGTGCCGTAAGCATGGTTAATTTGTTGAGTTTCATCTCCTTTTAATTCGATAATTTTTGGCTCTTTTTCTAAAGTAATAACTCTAACTTTATTTAAGTTTCCTCTGTCTCTTAATTGTCCATAATTTATTGAGCCAATGCCACCACTTCCACCTCCAATAAATCCTCCTAAAGTTGCAATTTTATAAGTAGAAGGAATCATGCGCAATTCCCAACCTTGTTTTTTAGTTTCTCTTTCTAATACACTCATTTTTATTCCTGCATCGACACAAGCAACTCCTGATTTTATCCAGTGAATTTTCTTCATTTGCGTCATATCTAAAACAATGCCTCCATTAAGAGGAATACATTGCCCATAATTACCTGTACCAGCACCTCTTACCGTGATAGGTATTTGATATTTAACGCAAATTTGAGCAACTTTTAAAACTTCTTTCTCACTGGTGGGAATAACGACTAAATCTGCTGTTTTATCTTGTAAAATTGAGGCTAAAATAGGACTAAAATAATAATAATCTTGAGATAATTTTTTGACTTCTTCTAAGTTTTGAATGGTTTTAATATTGCCTAATTCTTCAATAATTTTTGGATAGTTAATCATAGTGTTTTAAAAATATTATTGGTTATTGATATAGTTACAAATCCCTTAAATCAGCCTCTATTATAATCATAATTGCAAAGGTAATTATTGTCATTTCTTGATGTGATAAAATACCGATGTTTTTTGAAGATTATTATTAGACTATATTTAACTAACGGGGAATGATTTGATTGTTTTTTTTATGATAACAAGATGAGTTGTTTAAGAATTGGTTAAAGAAAAGAAAGATAATGCTCTGAAAGTCTGTTAAGATTGACCCTATGCAGGATTAAAATATTTAACTGAGCAGGTAGAGAAAATCAGGACAGAATATGAAGGATAACCAATACAACCTAATCGATGAACACTACTCCATCCAAAAAGGAGACAAACCCGAAGAAGCCTGTGGTGTTTTTGGAGTTTATGCACCCGAAGAAGACGTGGCTAAATTAGCTTATTTTGGATTATATGCACTACAACATCGAGGGCAAGAATCCGCAGGAATAGCTACTTTTGACGGTGAAGCCTGTTATTGCTATAAAAATATGGGGTTAGTCTCTCAGGTTTTCAGTGAATCTATTTTAACAAATCTACATGGTAAAATTGCCATTGGTCATACTCGTTACTCTACTACTGGCTCTAGTTTACAAGCAAATGCACAACCTGCGGTGATTAATACCAGACTAGGAAAATTAGCCCTAGCACATAACGGTAATTTAGTCAATACTTTAGCCTTAAAAACAGAATTAGATAAAAGAAATTGCACATATATTACCACCACTGACTCGGAGATGATTGCCTTAATGATGGGTAAAGAAGTCGATGGCGGAAAAGATTGGGTGGAAGCGGCTATCAGTGCTTTTCAATGGTGTCAAGGTGCTTATAGTTTGGTTATTGGTACACCTGTTGGTATAATTGGTGCAAGAGATCCTCATGGTATTCGCCCTTTAGTAATTGGTAAAATGGAGGAGAAAGGCACACCCATACGTTATGTTTTAGCTTCGGAAACTTGTGCTTTAGACATTATCGGTGCAGAATATATCCGAGATGTCCAACCGGGGGAATTAGTTTGGATTACAGAGGAAGGTTTTTCCTCCATTCAATGGGCAGAAAAAATACAGCATAAACTGTGCGTATTTGAAATGATTTATTTTGCTCGTCCTGATAGTATTATGGGTCATGATAGTCTTTATGCTTATCGGTTAAGATTAGGAGAACAATTAGCCAAAGAATCCATGGTAGAAGCTGATATGGTAATGGGTGTACCAGATTCAGGTATTCCAGCCGCTATTGGCTACTCTCGTTATACAGGCATCACTTATCAAGAAGGATTAATCAAAAATCGCTATGTAGGGCGTACATTTATTCAACCAACTCAACATATGAGAGAACATGGTATTAAAATGAAACTTAATCCTCTTAAAGATGTTTTAGCTGGAAAACGTATTATTATCATTGATGACTCTATCGTTAGGGGTACAACTAGCCGTAAAATTGTTCGCGCTTTAAGGGATGCTGGAGCAAAAGAAGTACATATGAAAATTTCTTCTCCTCCTGTTACTCATCCTTGTTTTTATGGTATTGATACCGATAGTCAAGATCACCTCATAGCTGCTACAAGAACCGTTGATGACATTGCGAAACAAATCGAAGTGGATACTTTAACTTATTTATCTCAAGAAGGGATGTTAAAAGTAACTAATGAGAATCCTCAAAGTTTTTGTACTGCTTGTTTCAACGGTAATTATCCCATCGATATACCTGAAGAAATCAAACGCTCAAAATTAATTTTAGAAAAAATCTCTTAATTTAAGAATTTAAAAATATTTTGCTTTTTTTGAGGGGGTTAATACTTGGTAAGTTAATGCCATTAACCCCTACTTTTGTTTATTAATGAAGGTTTTTTTCGGTATCAATAATTGAGCCAATACCCTGTAAAGTGGAGACAATAGAAGTGGGATTCATAAACATGACTTTACTACTTTCACTACTGCCGATAGTTTTGCTGGTGTCTAAATATTGTTGAGTTAAAAGAAATTGTAATGCTTTTTCTGAACCTTGATCACTGTTTAGTTGATTCATAATAATTGCTAAAGATTCGGCGGTAGCTTGTGCTTGAAGAAGTTGCTGTTGTTTTTTGGCTTCTGCTTCTAAAATAGCGGCTTTTTTCATGGATTCTGCTTCTAATAGTTTAGCTTCTGCTCTACCTTGGGCGGAATTAATGGCTGAATCTCTATCCCCTTCAGAGTTTAAGATTACTGCCCGTTTTTTTCTTTCTGCCGTCATTTGTTGCTCCATGGCTTGTTGTACTGCAGTTGAAGGAGTAATGTCTTTTAATTCTACTCTTAATACTTTAACACCCCAAGGATCTGTGGCAATATCTAATTCTCTTAGTAATATATTATTGATTTCGGTTCGTGCGACAAAAGTTTCATCTAATTCTAATTTGCCGATTTCTGAGCGAATTTGGGTTAAAACTAGCTTTTCCATACCTAATTCTAAATTCTCAATTTTATAATAGGCTTTTTCCATGTCCACAATACGCCAATAAACCACGGCATCAACGCTAATAGAGACGTTATCTTTAGTAATACAAGATTGAGGAGTTACATCTAAAATCTTATCTCTGATGGTGTCTTTATAAACAATTTTATCTAAAAAAGGCACAACAAAGTTTAACCCCGGTTCGAGTTTCTTATTGTAACTTCCAAGACGCTCTACCAAAAATTCATTTTTTTCGTTAACGATTTTAACGCTACCAAATAATGCCGAACCGCCTAATGCGATAATTAAAAATAAAAACGATTCCATAATCTTTCACCTAAAAACTTGAATTTTTTAAAAATCTTGTGGGTAAAACCGATAAAGTATTACCATTTCTACTAACAATATAAACTTTTTCATCGGGAAAGATCTTAATATTTTCATCTTCACAAACCGCACTCCATGAATTACCTTCATACATCACCTGCCCTATTTTTCCTGCCTCAATAGCTGTAATGGTTATACCTTCTTGTGCTTGTTCTAAAATCGGATCTTTCTTTTTAGGCATTATAAACTTTTTCGTCATCATTACTAGCACCACGGAAATAACCATCCACAAAATAATTAAGACGTTATCATAAGGAATTAATAATGCTAAACCCGCCACCATAATCGCACTTAATCCCATGGCAAATTCTACAAAAGCTGTAGGGAAAATTAATTCCATTAAGCATAAAATAGAGCCAATTATAAGCCATAAAAATACAGGAGAAGACATGAGTAATGAGTAATGAGTAATGAGTAATGAGTAATGAGTAATGAGTAATGAGTAATGAGTAATGGTGAAACTAAATTTTAAATCGGATTATTTGCTAAAAATTCCTTGAGGGCGAACTAATAAAATTACTATCATTATAACTAAGGCTACTGCTAGTTTATATTCTGAACCAAAGAAGGGAACACTTAATTCTTGTGCTACACCGATAATTAAACCTCCTGCGATCGCACCATAGGGATTACCAATACCACCTAAACTGATAGCGGCAAACATGGGTAAAATTAAAAACCAGCCCATATTCGGGCGCACAGTAGTAATTAAGCCATATAAACCCCCTCCAGTGGCTGTTAACACCGCCGTAATAATCCAAGTAAATAATACTACCTGTTCAACATTAATGCCTGAAACTCTAGCTAAATCAATGTTATCCGCCACCGCACGCATGGCTTTTCCGATTTTGGTATTTTTTAAAATTAGATGCAGTGCCACAATAGCGACAATAGTTAAAGCAATAACGATGACTCGATAATAAGCAATTTTCACCCCACCTATATCAATAGCTTCTAAAATCGGTAAATCATAATTTTGGTTACTACCTCCCCAAATAAATAAAATTCCATTGCGTAAAAATAATGCCAAACCAATAGAAATAATAATTAAAGTAGTGCTATTTGATCGCTTATTTCGCATCGGCTTCCATAAAAGTTGCTCACAAATTAACATTAAGATTACCGTACCCAGTGCCGCCACGATCATTGATAACCAAATATTAATACCTTTACTATTAACTAACCATGTTAAATAAGCACCGATGGTTAAAAAATCACCGTGAGCAAAATTTGATAATCTCAAAATACCTAAAGTAAGAGTTAAACCCACCGCAGCTAAGGCGATAATACTACCCACTGCAACACCATTAAAAAGTGATTGTATTGTTTCCATTCAAATTTAAACTTGTTAATTTTTTTTAATATTATGATTAAATAAGCAGTAATTAAAGTTTCTGGTGAAAATGCTCCATAAAAAATAGGACAGATTCGCTCCCGTGCAATTATAATATTGACTATGAAGAAAAAATATTATTTACACAATCAACCGTTTTCATTAAACCATTTGATCGCATATTGGAGAAGTTAATCAAAGCCTGTGACCTATAGCAACAACAAAAGAACCAATCAAAGAGACTTACCAAAAATCAACAACAATATTCGTTTTCCTCAAGTACGAGTAATTGGTACAGAAGGAGAACAACTGGGTATCCTCGACACCAGAGACGCAAATCGTATGGCTGAGGAGCAAGAATTAGACTTAGTATTAGTCAGTGAAACCTCAGATCCTCCTGTGTGTCGTATCATGGACTACGGAAAGTTTAAATTTGAGCAAGAGAAAAAAGCCCGTGCTATCCGTAAAAAGCAACATACTGCGGATATAAAAGAGGTAAAAATGCGTTACAAAATTGATGAGCATGACTATCAAGTGCGTGTGAGTCAAGCAAAACGCTTTCTCAATGCAGGAGATAAAGTTAAAGCTACCATTAACTTTCGAGGTAGGGAAGCGCAACACGTTCACTTGGGTCAAGAGTTACTCGAACGCATGGCTCAAGATTTGACTGAGTTAGCAGAAATTCAGCAAAAACCGAAAAAAGAAGGACGTAATATGATTATGTTTCTCTCACCCAAGAAGTAAAGGAGAAAAACATAGGCAAAACTTGCACGAGGGGAAGATGGGGAAGACTACAGTAAACTTATAATTACCCTTTGTCTTTCCTAATTGTTTATGGTGAACTATTCATTATTCACTTTTTGCTAATTATTAATTCCTAATTTCTAATTCCTAATTAACTATTTATGTCTGACTGGAAAGTGATTGAAGGGGGCGTAACTGCTCCCAAAGGCTTTAAATCTTCAGGTATTACCGCTGGGTTAAAAGCGTCTAAAAGTCCTGATTTATCTTTAATTTATTCAGAAACTGAGGCTATTGCTGCTGGAGTTTTTACTACTTCTGAAGTTCGTGCTGCTTGTGTAGATTATTGTCGCCAAAAATTACAAAAAAAATCTAGCGCCAAAGCTATTTTATGTAACTCAGGACAAGCTAATGCCGCTACTGGTGCACAAGGTTGGCAAGATGCAAAAGATAGTGCAGAGGCTTTAGCTAAGGAGTTAAATATTGATGCAGACTCCATTTTATTGGCTTCTACTGGGGTTATCGGGCAACGTATCAAGATGGACATCATGATCAATGCTTTCCCTCAATTAGTGGCAGAATTATCGGAAAATGGTGGAGAAGCTACGGCAAAAGCGATTATTACTACTGATTTAGTTACTAAATCCATCGCCCTTGAAACCATCATAGATGATCGCCCAGTACGCATTGGCGGTATTTCTAAAGGTTCGGGGATGATTCATCCTAATATGGCTACTATGTTGGGTTTTATTACCTGTGATGCCGCCGTTTCCACAAACTTATGGCAACAGATGTTAAAACGAGCGGCAGATAAAAGTTTTAATCAAATTACCGTAGATGGTGATACTAGCACTAATGATAGTTTAATCGCCCTTGCTAATGGTCAATCTCGCACTCGGGCTATTACTAGCCTTGATGAAAATGGGCAAAAATTAGAGGCTATGTTAACGGAAGTATGCCAATATTTAGCTAAAGCCATCGCCCGTGATGGTGAAGGGGCAACTTGTCTGATGGAAGTAGAAGTACAAGGAGCAACTGATGAAACTTCTGCTCGTCAAATCGCTAAAACCATAGTGGGATCATCTTTAGTCAAATCTGCTATTTTTGGAAGAGATCCCAATTGGGGAAGAATTGCAGCAGCAGCAGGTAGAGCGGGAGTACAATTTAACCAAGATGATTTAATGATTAAACTTGGGGACTTTTTATTAATGGAAAGAGGACAACCGCAACCATTTGATCGTATTGCAGCCAGTAATTATCTAAAACAAGCAGCCACTGGGGAATATTTAAAAACTGACACTGTAGCCATTTCTGTTTCTGTAGGTAATGGTTCAGGAGTAGGTAAAGCGTGGGGTTGCGATCTCAGTTATGATTATGTGAAGATTAACGCTGAATATACAACTTAAACATGAGATAGGGTGGGCAATGCCCACATTTCTATTGAGCATTATCAAATTTTAAAGATTAATTAACCAAGATACCAATCCTTGTCCAGTTATCACTTCAAAACCGACAAGAGAGATAAAACCGATCATGGCTAAACGGCCATTTAATTTTTCAGAGTATTTATTAAAGCCAAATTGTTGACTAGAGTCCACATACATTTTTGGTTCAATGGCGTAGTTGTTTAAACGACCTTGATCTTCAACTATAAAAGTGTTTTTTGCGTTCATGATGATTATATTTTTATGATTGCTTATGTTAAACATTATAACAGTATGTTAACTTTTTTTGCAAGGTATTGACAAAAATAAATAAATACTGTATGTATTTTATTCAAGAACTCAAAAATTTATTCCTAATTTAGTGAGAATTTTTTGAGTAGAAACAACATGATGGTTTAAGCCTAATAAATGAGGCTCAATTCCTAAAGCTAAACCGACTAATTGCGGTAAATGTAGAATAGGAATATCTAACTTTTGTTTTATAACTTTAGCTACTTCTGGTTGTCGAGAATCTAAATTAAGATGACAAAGAGGACAAGGTGTAACGATACAATCAGCGCCGTTATGGATAGCATCTAATAAATTTTTCCCCGCCATTTGGAAAGATTGCTCTGTGGCATAACTAGATAAAGGCCAACCACAACATTTACTTCTACCTTCATAATAAATAGGAGTTGCACCTAGGGTAGTAAAAACATTTTCTAAAGATTGAGGATTTAGAGGATTATCAAAGGGTAAATTTTTCCCCGCGCGTAGTAAGTAACAACCATAAAAAGAGGCACATTTTAAACCAGTTAATGGCTTAATTACCTTTGCTTTTAACGCCTCTAAACCATAATCTCCTACTAATGCCCACAAAATATGTTTTACTTCTGTTGTACCTTGATAGGGTGAGCAATTTTCTTTTGCTAAAAAACCGTTAACTTTATCTAAATAATCAGGGTTATTTTCTTGTGCATCTTTTAATCTTTCATCTACATGACCAATTACTCCTTGACAGGTGCTACAGTGGGTTAAAAGTGGTAAATTTAAAGACTCAGCTAAAGCAATATTACGTGCGTTAACAGTATCTTCTAATAGTTGAGAATCTTCTTTGTATGTACCCGAACCACAACAAGCTGCTTTTTTGAGTTCAATTAATTCAATGCCCAAGACTTTACTAATAGCAGTGGTGGCAGTGTGTAACTCTTTACAAGCTCCTTGAGCTACACAACCCGGAAAATAAGCATAACGAAGCATAATTAAAATTTATAACGTAAAATTAAAAACGGATCACAGTTTTAGAATTAACTAAAAACCTTTACTTCAAAGGTAACTTATTTTAACCTTAATAAAGTCATCAAAAATCAATTATTAATTAGCTAATGAAAATCGCTACATGGAATGTTAACTCAATTCGTACCCGTAAAGAGCAAGTAAAACAATGGTTAATGGAAAATAAAATTGATGTTATTTGTTTACAAGAAACTAAAGTTATTGATGGTGATTTTCCCGTAGATTTTTTTACGGACATTGGTTATCATCTCTATATTTATGGGCAAAAAGCCTATAACGGAGTAGCTATTTTTAGCCTTCAACCTTTAGAAGATATTAGATATGGTTTTTCTGGGGTTTTATCGGAAAATATTGTCGATAATTTTGATGAACAAAAAAGGGTAATTAGTGGGGTTATTAATAATATTAGAATAGTTAATCTTTATGTTCCTAATGGTAATTCTTTAGGTTCACAAAAATATGAATATAAATTAAGATGGTTAGAGATATTAAAACAATATTTAACTACTTTAAAAAATGAATATTCAGAGGAATTATTAGTCTGTGGAGATTTTAATATTGCCCTAGAAGATAAAGACATTTACAAGGCTGAAGGTAAGGAAAATCATATCATGGCTTCTACTTTAGAAAGAGATGCGTTAAAAGAAATTTTAAATTTAGGATTCGCTGATATTTTTCGTAAATTTACTGTGGGAGGAGATTATTATAGTTGGTGGGATTATCGTCAAGGAGGATTTAGTAAGAATAGAGGTTGGCGAATTGATCATATTTATTTAACGGATAAATTATCTCAAAAAGCCATTAATTGTTATATTGATACTAATCCCAGAAAATTAACTCAACCTAGTGATCATGCTCCTGTTATTTGTGAATTTTAAACAATTCTTTAAAAATTGATATTGATTGTTAATTATTTAAGACATTGCTAACATTTTTTCAATCGGTTTTAAGGCTTTGATTCTAGTAGATTCAGGAATTATAATTTGTGGGGTACGATTTTTTAAAGCTAAATAAACTTTTTCGAGAGTATTTAACCTCATGTGAGGGCATTCATTACAAGCACAGTTACCTTCAGGCGGTGCTGGAATAAATAATTTTTCTGGTGCATCTTTTTCCATTTGATGAATTATTCCCGACTCAGTGGCAATAATAAACTCAGAGGAAGGACTTTTTAAGGCATATTTTAATAACGCAGTAGTTGAACCGATATAGTCTGCATGGCGTAAAATATGAGTTTCACATTCAGGATGTGCCAGAATTTCTGCTTGGGGATGTTGTACTTTTAGCTGAACAATTTTTTTCTCGGAAAAAGTTTCATGAACGATACAACTACCGTCCCATAATATCATTTTTCGTCCTGTTTGTTCTATGACATAACGTCCTAAATTCTTATCTGGTGCGAAGATAATGGATTGATTTTCAGGAATTTGTTGTACAATTTTAACAGCATTAGAGCTAGTACAAATAATATCACTTAGGGCTTTAATTTCAGCACTACAATTAATGTAAGAAATAACGATATGATCAGGATACTGTGCTTTAAACTCACTAAATTTATCTGCTGGGCAACTATCAGCTAACGAACATCCAGCATTTATATCTGGTAATAATACTAACTTATTCGGGTTAAGAATTTTTGCTGTTTCTGCCATAAAATGCACTCCCGCAAACAAAATTACATCTGCCTCAGTGGAAGCCGCTTGTTGAGATAATCCTAAAGAATCACCAATATAGTCTGCTATATCTTGAATATCAGCTTCTTGGTAATAATGAGCTAGAATTACCCCATTTAGTTCTTTTTTCAAATCGGCGATCGCCTTAAATAAATCTTGGGGAATAGTGGGAGAAGAAGGAATAGTGGCAGTAAACACAATTAACAGCTTAAAACAAAAATAATTTATTGTTCCCATTTTAAGCTATTTGAATAATAATTTATTTATGACTCATCAGGAAAACGAATAATATCATCATCTCCTAAATATTCGCCATTTTGAATTTCAATCATAACCAAAGGTACAACTCCTGGATTTTCCACACGATGACGAGTATTCATCGGTACATAAGTTGATTGTTTTGGCAATAAAAATCTTTCTTCGCCATTAAAAATTACTCGTGCCGTTCCTGCTACTACAACCCAATGTTCACTACGATGATAGTGCATTTGAGTACTAATATGATGACCTGGTTTAACCATAATGCGATGAATACGATAATTACGGCCATCTTCTAATAAAGTAACAGTACCCCAAGGCGGAGTTCGAGTGTATTCGCTTTCTAATATTTCCTGATGAGGTGCATTATTATTGTCATTCATAAATTCTGAAATAAATTAAGATATATTATTTATAACGAAAACTTACTGTTATATAAAACTTATCCATAGTTACCTATGGCGTTTATTTTCTGCTTCATTCAGTCAAGACGACTTGATACTGTCCACAGACGTTAATTCGGATGTAACCCATCCTATTTTTTCAACAATAACGGATTCAGGTGCTTGTTCCAAATTAATGGAAGCATTTAAGTCACGATCAATTTCAAAACCACATTCATCACAAACATAAAGCCTGTCAGACAAAGATAACTTTTCTTTTTTATGTCCACAATTACTACATTTTTTTGATGATGGATACCATTGATCAATTACATCAATACGGTTAGTATACCATTCTGCTTTATAGGTTAGTTGACGTTTAAACTCATACATTCCTAAATCAGCGATTGATGCTGCTAACTTATGATTTGCCATCATGCCTTTAACGTTAAGACTCTCAATTTTGATATGAGCATAAGTCTTACATAAATAAGTAGTAGTTTGTTGTAAGAAATCTTTACGTTGACAAGCTATCTGATGATGTTGTTTCCTAATTTTATCGTAATATTTTTTAGCATTATTACTTGCTTTTACACCTTGTTTGCGATTTTCTAATTGTTTATTCCGATTATGATATTGGATCATCCCTAGCTTGGTTTTCGCTTTTTTATAAGGACGTGGACTTTCAATAACATTACCATCACTTAGAGTCGCAAATATCTTACAACCAAGATCTATTCCTATCGGTTCAATTACAGGATTGTTCTAGGAGGTAATCTTTGAGCATCAATAGAAAAACTAATAAACCATTTATCAGCAGATTTACTTAGTGTAAATGTTTGAGCCCACATTCCGCATATTTCAAAGGATTACTAAAACTGATACAAGAAAAGCATTGTTTAATTATGTAACCTTACAAAAAAGACTCATTGAGTCGCTTTAAAATAAATATAACCCATATTCCGCATATTTCAATAGAATACTAAAATAGATACACAAAGACATTATTTAATATTGGAACCTTACAGATTGTCGTATTACTTTTATACTAGGAAACAACAAATTTCTCACAAGATTAGTTAAAATAATTTTGATTATTTAATTATCAGTTTTTTCTTGATCAATGACAGAACAAATCACTATCAAAAATTTAGATCATCTTGGATTAATAGCGG
>Ga0210044_10000069_pt1 | contig 142167 bp, 168 predicted proteins | sample CryGey13umfilter_2_FD_183959 | JGI IMG/M metagenome (GOLD analysis project Ga0210044, IMG submission 183959) | Groundwater microbial communities from aquifer in Utah, USA - Crystal Geyser 4/9/14 3 um filter (SPAdes) (version 2) | ecosystem: Environmental > Aquatic > Deep subsurface >... | reverse complement strand
GGGTGGTGATGCCCAGCTTCTTCGAGGCATCCTGTTGGCTGATTTTGCCCTCTTTTAGCATATCCAATACCTGTGCCCGTTTCACTTCTTTTTGACTCATGAGTATGTCCATTTTTAAAATATCCGCAGCTGTTTTTAACAGGGGTGAGTTTAATCACCAGCGGACATTTCTACTTGGGAGAAAGCGGACATTACTACTTGGCGCTAACATGATTCGCCGCCACACTGTACGTCAAGCCGCATGAACGGATTGGCGGCTCAGGTGATGTGGGTGTCGCAGGACGGCTGGGCCGCGCTCACTTTTGCGGATGGCGCGGTAGCTGGCGAGAACTGGGAAATTCGAGACGAGAACCTTCGAAAGTTCTGCCCGCTGGATGAAGGCGGGTATTGGGCAGCTTTGTGGGATTCGTGCTTCAGCATAACCCGATCCCACACGCATGTACGTGATGAGTCAGCGAGCAGTCGCAGCTATTAGCGAAAAACCGTCGCAGCAATTTCAATAAACCGCCACTTCTAATTCCCGCGTGGCGCGGTACGCAGTCGCAAGTATTTCCGAAAGTGACACATGCATGGGCAACAAAGCAAAAGCCGAACGTCTGGTTTATCTGACTAAAGGGCGATTGAGCATTCGGCTTATCGCCCCTCTCGGGAATGAAAGTCGTCTGTAGTAACCTCTTGCGGTAGCTCAGGACCATTCAGCATCCACTGAGGCTCACCCCAACCATTTACACAAACTATTGGGGTATGCTCGATCTCGGGGAAATCTGCCTCGACTGATACCGTCGTATCACGGACAACCCGCATCGCTTCGTAATCAGCACGCCATTCCTCCTTCGAGCGAGTCAATACGCCCGCGCCACCGAACAGAATCCAGTCAAATGGCTTGAGTACCAAGATGGAAAATACTTGCTTCAGAAAATTGATTAAGGTGTTCATGGTGCGCTCCTAGTATTTTCAGGATAACACACCATCATCACCGTTTCTGACTTGGTTGCGCCGCCACGCAGCGGCACAGATTGCTATCGCGCTTTACGTGCCGTTGAAGCATGAATCCAGCGAAGACGCGAGATTCGGCGAATTCCAGGCCGCTCCTGGCCTTGTTCTTCAGGCCTGCGCAGATGGGATTCCGCCAACGACAGCGAGTCCAGAAAGCGAATGGCTAGAGGGTTGCCGCGCCGACAGAGGCGGTCCAGTTCCTGGCGAACCATAGCCGGCATCCCCCCATTCTCAGCGTGCATCGCCTCCGCCATTTCAGTAAATGCTTTCCATGCCTCTACCTCTTTGGGACTGGCTTGAGGAGGCCGCACCTTCGGTGTCCGAATTCGGGTCATATTCTTTCCTTGGTTGGGTTAGGGCATGTATAGACGCACCATGCCACCGTTTGCATCCAGATATCTCACGGAAGATGGCGGGATGGCAGGCAGTCCTGCGGTACTCATGGGCACGAGGATCGAATACCTTGCATCCTCATAGACCTGTTTCCATTGGCCGGACGCCAGGGCAAGCTGGCGCAGCGCCATGTCTTGTCGGAGCAGCAGGCTTCCAGGCTGGTGCTGCTCAAGAATGTTTTCCCAGCCTGGCGCGCCGTGCGAAGCCAGATACCAAGTGAAGAAAAAAGAATCCCGGTACAGATCCATTCGTCCGTCGATGAATACGGGCACACGGCGATGAATGAGATAGCTCGCTTCAAGGGTGTCGGACAGCACGCGCTTGTCCAGTCCATGCTCGATGAGGAAGTCGGTTGCTTTGACGGGATACTGCAAGTTCATGGTTGCCGCCCACGTCCCGTCACCTTTGGAAGCGATGGCCGGGAAGGATGCTATCAGGGCAGCAGCGATGAGCCCGTGAGCCAATGGGCGACTCGGATTTGATAGCGAGGAGGCCATCTTTTCGTAGTTTGGTGTACGGGAGAGGAGGGCGGCGAGCAGTGGTGCCATGACGGCCGCGCACATGGCGACCTGACGGTTGGCCAGAATCCCGAACACCAGGAAGAAGCCGGCGATCAGTCCATGCGTGAGCCTCGGGCGAATACCGGAAACAGCCATGATGGCCACGAACGGCACAAGGTTGAGCAGATAGAACCATCCGAGTTCGGTGGTGAGGTTCACTGGCATCCATTCGGAAATGACCGAGGAACTGCGAAGCCCGCCAATCATCAGCACGGTGGTCAACGCCTTGATGCCGTAAGGGTTCAACAATGTGGCCGCGGTCGACGCAATGACCGTGAGCCAGGCCAGGGCCAGTCGATATAGCTCCGAGCGCACGCGGTTTTTAAGGATTGCCTCGCCGGTCAAGCCAACAGCCAGTAGTCCGATGAGCGCCAGCCCGACCACAAACCCCCCGTGAAGATTAACCCAAAGCGCCATGAGCGGCGGGAAAACCAGAAGATAACGACGGCGGCCTGTTTCCAGCCAACTGACAATCAGGTAGGTAAAAATGGCCAGCAGGGCAAAAGAGAAGAGTTGCGGGCGCATGGGGGTGACCAATTGCACCAGGTTGGCCACGAAAGCCATCCCAAGTGCCAGCGATGTGTGAACGTAGCGGGCTGCGCCACGCCATGCGAAGCCAATGGTGATGGCCGCAAGCAGGACAGACAGCATCTTGGTGCCGGTCAGTCCGCCCGAATTGTATGCCACGCCCATCAATAGCTCGCCAAGCCACTGGGTCAGTTGATAGGGGGCGTTCAGGAACGTCCATGAGAAGGCGTCGCCGGGCGGCAACATCCGGTGCTCCAGCATCCACTGGCCGTAGGTGATGTGCCAGTAGAAATCGGTATCGGCGATGCCGGATGAGGCTGGGTAGATGGCCTTGACCCAGAGAGCGGCAAGAAAAGCGAGCAGAGTGGCAGGAAATAAAAGGCGCATGGTTAAGACTTCAGTTTGGAAAGAATAGGATTATTGTGCAAATCCGTGAACACGGTGGGTATATCCAGGCGCATGGAGTTCTTGAGCAGGATCGAGTAAGTGGCACCTTCGAATACCAGACGATATTCGCCGGCGCCAGAGAGCAGCTGGCGCAGAGCGGCCTGGTTGTTTATCAGCACGACATCAGGGTTCATCCTCTCGATGTATTCGCGCCATCCAACTTCGCCGCGCCGGGCAAACAGGTACTCGAACAGGGCGCGGTCACCGTAGAGGTCCAGCCGGGTATCAAGGGATACCTTCTGGCCCAGTTTACGGATGAGGTAACCGCCGGCCTCGGGTGCATTGAGGATGCGCCCCTCGATCTGGTGCGCCTGCATGAACCGCACTTCTTGCTCCGGCATGTTCGCCGTTACATGGCGCGCGGCCGTCTGGTCGATCCGCCCAAGCCACACGGACAAGCTGGCGAGGGCTGCCAGCACACCGACCGCGACAGGGAGAGGAATGAGTCGGTCATAACGTCTGCCATCACCATTGAAGGCCAGGTCGTAGAACGAAGTAGACCGCAGGGAGCTGGCCAGGATCGGAACCATGAGGATCGTGGACATCAGGGAGATTCGGACGGCGGACCAGCCAATGGCACAGAGGGCGACGGCGGCCAGGAGTTGAGCAATTCTCGGGCGTTGCCGGGCGGCTGCCATGGCCACGAACATGGCCGAGGTAATCAGGAAGAAGTTGAGCCCCACTTCCGCCTTGATGCTGGTGGCGGCCCATTCATCCACGATGCCGGCGGAAGAAGACTTGAGACTGGCGATCTCGAAGGCGTACACCCATGCCCCCCAGCCATAAGGGTTGAGGATGGTGCTGAGCGTGCCGATCACCGCAGCTATTGCCAGAGGAACAGCCACGGCGCGGATCTCGTCGGGGCGCTTGCTGATGAAGGCATCCACAACAACCAGGCCGGTCATCATCCAGAGGTAGGCAAGGCCGACCGCATAGCCGCCATGCAAGTTGACCCAGATAGCCATTAGTACGGGTATGAAATACAGAACTCGCCGGTTGCCGGTGATTTGGAAGCTGGCTACGATCCAAGTCAGAACGGCCAGCCCAAGGTGGGTGAATTGGTGCGGCCGGCAGGATAGGGAAATGAGGATGGCGTTGCAGCCGATGGACACTGCCAAGGCCGCCAGCCGGTTATCGAGAAAACATCGCGCCGTTTTGTAGGACGCAGCCAGGGTGAGCGTTACCAATAGAGCCGATAGTGTAGAGGTGCCGAGCGTTCCGCCCATCTGGTTGGCGAAAGCCATTGCCACCTCGCCCAGCCACTGAGTCAGGCGGTAAGCGTGGCCATCGAAAGTCCATGACCAGAAATCCTCGGTGGGCAGGCGCCCATTCTGGATGATCCAGTCACCGTAACCAAGGTGCCAGTAATAGTCCGGGTCGATGATGCCTGAAGCGGACGGCGATGGTGCGCGGTAAGCGAAAATCGCCAGTAGGACCACGAATGGAATGGAGATGGCGTAGCCCACTTCATGCCCCCTTGAATGATGATACTGGCAACAGATCGTCCAGTCTGGATCGGAGTGGGTCGGTTAAAAGCATCGCGTCCGCCAGCGCATCAACCGGATCACGATTCAATGCTTCCTGGAGAGTCATTTTTAGCCAGAAGGAACAGGCTGGATTGGTCATGACCTCTTCGATGGTGGGGAGTTGGCGATTAGTCATGAATTTTTTGCTCAATATGATGAAAGACGAACAACCGGGAGAGGAGATAGGTGACTACCACATGGCAGCCGATAGCCCCGGTCTGCACGAAGTAAGGGTTGAAGGCCAAAGCCAATCCGGTAGTCAGGACGGCATAGTTGGCCGCGTAGCCAGCAAGGATCGTTGGAAGGTAACGGGCAAAAGCAGCCCACCGATGCCCCCCGTCCCGGAAGGATAAGTCCCGGTGGGTCAGAAAAGATACCGGCACCACAACGAGGTAGCCGATCAGATTGGCCATGACGTCGCCGGTGAACTGGCGGGCCAGAAAGATGACCCCTAGACCGAGAGCGGTATTGCCAACCCCGACTAGCAGAAAACGGGCAAATACCCGGTCAATCATGGACAGGTTCATCGTGGCCGCTGCAGCAGCCAGCACTGAGTCCACAAGAGATTCGACAGGATAGGGGACCTCCTGAAGCGGCGTGCCAACCAATGGGAAATCCGCGCTCCTGTTACCCCGCCAAATTCGGCAAGGATCGGGATGTAAAGCCCGCGATCGGTCCGGTTAACCACGATAAATCCAGCCTCTTTAATCTGGGCTTGTAACTGACCCCGGGTCATCCGGTTGATATGCCCGAGATCGTCCACTGATTCACCATAAATGGCTCTGGCTAAGCGAACTACCCATTTAATGCTCAATAACCGGGCAAATAGCTCCATAGTGGAATAGGAGTTCGGCGTAGTCAGGATGAGGTAGCCGTTCGGTTTGATGCCGGTACGGATGTTGCGGAGTGCGGTCAGGGAATCTGGGATGTGCTCGATTACCTCGGAGCATACGGCGATATCGTGGGTAGGGAAAAACTTATGCGTCATAATGTCGGCTCTGGTTGCCGATACCCTGGGGATAGCGCTAGCGGCGTCAACGAAATCCTGGTTGATGTCGACAGCGGTGACATTGCCATGCTTGGCCATGGCTACGGTGTAGATGCCACACCCGATCCCGATCTCCAGGAAGTTCGCTTGCGGGGGCGCGATTTTCTCAAACATATGCATGACCCATTCCCTGCGGGTATTGTGAAGCCATCGACGAACCGGGTTCTGCGATTCATATAAATTGGCCTGGAAGGCAATATTCCCTTGGCGTAGTTCGGCAGTAGTCGACATTAGCGGAGTCCTCGTGCAGCAGCGGCGGTATCAATAGGAACGACGGTGGAGGGCAGGCTTCGATCATCAAAGCCGTGCAAGGCCCCTACCAGAAACAGTGGCCGACGCTTGGTTTCGTACACCACCCGGCCAAGGTATTCGCCGAGTACGCCGATGCCTATCAGCTGGACGCCTCCCAGGAAGAGAACGACGCTCATCAGGGTGGCAAAGCCAGGCGTAACGACGCCCCAAAGGACGGTCTTCAGGACAATCCACCCTGCATAGACAAAGGAAAAGAGGGCCACCAGTGCTCCGAGATAAGTCCAGACCCGCAAGGGGATCGTCGAGAAGCCGGTAATGCCATCCAAGGCAAAATTCCAGAGCTTCCAGAAGTTGAACTTCGTTTCGCCGGCGGCCCGCTCTGGTCGTTCATATTCGACCGCAGTGGACTTGAAACCAGCCGCTGCCATGATCCCTTTCATGAAGCGGTTGCGCTCTGGGAAGGACAGGATCGCATTTACCACGGCCCGGTCCATTAGCCGGAAGTCGCCGCAATTCGGTGGGATGTGGACGTCGGTGATGCTCTCCATCAGTTGATAAAAGGCATTTGCGGTTGAACGCTTGGCCCAGGAGTCGCTGGCGCGGGAACGACGAACGGCATGGACCACCTTGAATCCCTCACGCCACTTGGACAGCATGCTGGGAATCAACTCAGGGGGGTCCTGCAGGTCGCAGTCCATGGGGATTACAATGTCGCCGCTGGAGTACATCAGCCCAGCAGTCAGCGCAGCTTCTTTCCCGAAATTTCTGGAAAGTTCCACGATGCGTATTTGTGGGTACTGACTGGAGTAGCCCGTCAGAGTCTCCACCGTCGCATCGCTGGACCCGTCATCGACGAAAACAATTTCGAAGTCATACCCTGTGCCGGACACGACCGGGATGACACGCTCCAGGAATACCGGGATGGCATCAGCTTCGTTAAAAGAGGGGATAACCAGGGAGATTCTTTTAGTTGCTTTCGACATTTCCGGCCTCCATCGTGGCGGACGGAAACATTGAAAAGTCCATAGCGATCGGGGCGCCACGGGACGGTGCTGGAGCGGCCACACCCTGTTCAGTGTTTGCCGGTTTGGCGGTCGACCGAACCGGAGTCGTGGGAGCGACAGCATGAGGAACACCGTAGCCTCCGTCAGCGTTCTTGCCAGCCCGTAGCAGCGCCCTAACCCTGTGCCCCCGTGCAATAGGGGATAGAACCTCCAACTCTTGATACAAAGCGGGGTCCTCGATCTCGTGCAACCGAACCGAGATTCGCATCGGCTTAGACATGGGTTGCCTCATTCGTGGTTTTGCGCGGCGCGGATCGGACGACAGATTCAGCCAGGCGGTCACCAATTAGATGAAAGCCGCGGACATTAGCCAGCGCGGATTCTGGCAGCACCACGACCTCATGGTCAGGGAACTTGCGCTTCAGCCAAGGCGCGTACAGTGCAGCACCGCCCCCACTGACCAGAATGATGTCGATTGAAGCGCCGGAACCGACGCTGTTACGGACAGACTGCGCCGCTTGTTCCAGTATTGAGTCACCGGCCTGCAGGAATGACGTTATATCCACCGGCTTGCCATGAAGGCGGAACGGCGTTCCTTGCGCCATGGCTTGATCCACAAGGCGCACCACCTCGCTTTCGTTAGCCGTGGTCTTGGTTTCTTTGATAATTGCCTTGGCAATCGCCCGAAGTACCCCGGACATTCCACGCTCGACCGCTTTGGACTGATTGGCGTTTGCTACCATGCCTTCGCAGACAAACCAGTCAACTGTGTTGTAACCAGGGTCAACAACCAGCGCCATCGGTGCCGATGTGTGATGTGGCAGCGGAGATTGGAGATAGGCGGCATAACTGCCGAGCGGTTGGGGGTATACGGTGCAACGCTCGATCTCAACCGCATCGCCACGTGCGTTGATCACATGCCGGCCGACATAACGCTTGGAAAGATTGGTCGAGTGCTGATGAAAGGTTGTCAGTGGGAGTCCAAGCACCAGGAAGTCGATCTTCCTGGAGGGCAGGGTAGGCAGCATGTAGTTGAGTGCGCCATAAAGCCGGGCGGCATAGGCATCGGAGAGTGGAAAGTTTTCATCCAGCACTTCTGTTTCGTGGTTTCCGCTCAACGCGAGCCGAACGTGGCGGCCGACTTCATATTTCCGTCCGTTCACAGGAACGATCACCGTGTCCCGGCGCTGCAGTATCTCGGAGCGGAAATCTCCTTCGTGGGCGATCGGCGACTGGGAAGGGAAACTGTCGGCGCGGATCTCGTCGCCATCACGACCATCCGTCCATTTCACATGACCGTAGCCGACATCCACGGCCCGTACTGTGTATTGATCTTGCATAGAAACCTCGCGTAAGTAAGAGGCCTCAATTTTCCCGGCTGGGCGATGGAACAGGAAGGCGGAAATGTCTCCCGAAACGGGTCAATAACAGCAGTTTTGGGCAGCGGTTGTTAAATTATCGCCAAAACGGTGTCAAAACGGTGCCGGGCGTGATTGCCGAAAACAAATTCCAGCGAAGACGTCGGAATGACACTGGATTGACGCCGCATTGGCACCGCAGGTGTTGGGCAAGGTATGGGTTTGCCATCGGCGTCAAACCGACACCGGAATGACGCCGAAACAGCGCCGGGCGCAGGAACGACTTGGGAAGCAGGTGAATGAGATGCATCGAAGGAAACAGAAATAGGCCACCGTTCCGAGATAAAAAATCGCTTTTAATCGATCCATTTGCCGACATATTTGACTCCAATTCGCATGCCAATTGAAGGGTTGAGAGAGCCATTTTGAAATAAGCAAACAAAAAAGGTTAAAACGAGACGGGGATCGATTTGGAGGCCAGCATTAGTTCTTAGGGGTGTTTTTAAAACAAAATAGGGGCATAACTGAAAGTTTTACGATATCCGCAGTTGACACGCCATTCGGATTATGATTTGATTGGAACCGTTGTTAGTGTCCCTTCCGGACGCGCCTGGATCACGGTGTCCTCCAGGTCTGGTTCAGACGGTGTAGTAAGCGTCTCCCAGGCAAAGCCACTGCCAAATTCGCTGCGAGCCGCGGCGGAACCCCGATGGCGAAAGCTGTCGTCTATTGGTTACCACCTGCGTAGCCAGCTCTATAGAGCAACAGTTGGGCATACACGCCCTATCTCTGTCCCTAGTGGATAGACCTTCTAGGCTATTGGTCTGATGTAAAACGACCCAGAGCGGTTTCTGGAAACGTATCCATCTCCCTGTAGCTCACAAATCAACACGGAATTGCCGCGTGCTGGCCGACAAGGGCAGCCAAGGGAATGGCCCAGAAATACCTGGCAACCCATCTCTTAATCGCAACCGAGGACTCTGATGGCAGGAGTCAAACTCCCTGGCGGGCCGGCGCAATTCCAATGGACAAGCGATCTGGGTACCTGAATGAATTAGGACCCCACAGCATGTGATGCTGTTGAGCAGATCGGACTGAGGCGCAGCCCCTGTGAGGGATTGCGGCCACAGAAGGACGGATCGGAGGGGGAATATCTCCCGTGGAGCCTTCTTTGAGGGTGCTCCTCGTCTTTTCAGACGCCGGAAACTGCTGTGAGCAGATTCCACCGATACCGGGCAACGCGCTGTGAGCGTGCTGCTGCCGACATTCTCCAGAAATGCAGAAGTCGAGCGCCATTCGTTTCACCTTTCTTAACACCCTTGCCGTAACTTCCGCCAATCCATTATTTCTTTCCTGCAGCACGCCGGCTCGCGTGCCGCCCGCGCATTTGCGCAACGATGTAACCGCCGTCGATTTCCTGATTCAATTTTGGAGATAGACATGAGAACTAATTCACAACAGAACCTTCCCTCGAGCCTGCCACTGGATTTCATCGTCGGCATGGAACGTCACGGCATCACCCTGAAAGACCTGCGTATGGCAGAGGTGGTGGAAATCCATCCGATGCCGAAGTACGTGGTTTTGGATGCCGCCACTCACTGGACCGACATTTTTTCTGCAAAGCGCAACCTGATGGAGGCCTGCTATGACTAGATCACTCGCAGATCGTGTACTGCCCAATGCGGTGCGGAACCAACTCGACCGGACGATAGGTCCTTTTTTGTCGACGCGCGCCAACGGAAAGGGAGTTTGCTCCGCCAGCACCCGAAAAGAACGGGTGTCGGTAATTAACCTGGCGTTCGCTCAACTGTGGACCATCGGATACCGGCTTCAGAAGCCATCTTCCTTGTCCGAGAAGCACATCAAGGCATTAATGTCCTACTGGGATGCGCAAGGCTTGTCCCCGTCCCTTTTGCATACCCGGTTGTCTACGCTGAAAACATTCTGTGACTGGTTGGGAAAACGCGGAGTGGTCAAGCACATCAATGACTACCTGCCTGCCGAACGCGTTGCACGGCCGACGGTAGCGACAAAGAACCGGTCATGGGAAGCCAATGATGTTGATCCGGCGCAGATCATCGAACTGGCCATGTCCTTTGATGAACGGCTGGGGGCCATGCTTACCCTTCAGCGCAATTTCGGGCTGCGAGTGAAAGAAAGCATCGAAATCCATCCGGCCAACTCGGTGGTTGAGAACGGCACGATGCTGGAAGTCTACGAAGGAACCAAGGGTGGCCGCTTACGTCGCGTGCCTATTAAAACAGAGGAACATCGGCAAGCGATTGCTCTGGCACGTCGAGTAGCAGCACAAGGCGCTACGGGACGGCTGCGCTGGCCTGACTGTACTTGGCGCAAGGCACAGAACCGGTTTTATTACCTCATCCGGACTCGTCTGGGAATAACCCGCGCCCTGAAGGGGGTCACGGCCCATGGGATGCGGCACGAATGGTCTCACAACGAATATGAAGTGCAGTCCGGATTTCCAGCGCCGATCAATGGAGGTGCCCTGGGACAGATCGACCGCGAGACGCACCGCATGGCCTGCATCACGGTGTCCCGTGCGCTGGGCCATGGCCGGGTCGATGTGACACCGACCTACTACGGTTCGTATGGACACGGCCTGCGAGGTACGCCTGTGAAGATGACAATGACAATGAAGACAAGTCTGCCCGCCTGAAAAGGCAGCCACAAGAAAGGAAAGACATCATGAAAACATTATTGACGTTTGGAGGGCCTAATGTTGCCCCGGTGTATTTGTCAACGCATGGCTTTGCTCCCGGGTGGAGCGGAAAGAACAGTGCCGACTTGAGCCAGGACGAAATTGCAGCGATCCACGTGTTCTCCATGCACGAAGCCTGGGAACTTGGCTACGACGAAGTTCTTGAGGGACGGGAAGAGGGGCGGGTCAATCCGTTCCATCTGGCGTTTTTGCACGGCGTCCCTTCCGCCATGTTTCACTGCTTCTACCGCAAGGGACGGGCTGCTGCCATGGGTCAAAGCCAGGTATCCACGTGTTCAGTCAAGGACTCGCCAAGGGCTATCTATGCCAAGGCCCTTTACCAAGTCTTTGCGGGGGAATAAGCCATGGACGTCCACTACCCATATAACCCGGAGTGGAAGGCTTCGGTGAGCAAGGACAGTCCCGAGTGGAAGCGCTACTGCGAAGCGGTGGAATATGCGAAGCGCTTTTATCGCACTAAAGAGTACCGTGGAATACACGCCGCCTTGGCCGAAATAGATCGCGTCTGTGCGGACCGTCGGAAAGAGGAGGCCGATGACCTGAAGACCATCATTCACCTGGTTGGCACCTACGAAGGTGCCGAAATTCAAAGAGCCGCACTGACCGCACAGTAACAGGTAGGCACAACAGTTTTTTCAGTGGTGTTACGGGATGCGCCCAGAATCATCCCGACCAATTCCGGTGTTCTACCGGAACCCCCCTGTAGTGCAGTTTGCTACAGGTTCTCCATCACGGACGCCAACCGGCACCGTGGTTATCCCTGATCGGGGCTCAACGCTCCCGACAGGGTGCATTGCGCCCCATTTTTATGAGGTGCAACCATGCAAAACCAAACCCACCGCAACATCTTTACGCAAGACAGCTTCCGAAATAACCCGGACAAGCTGGATCGTCTGGTCTTCATCTTTACCCTTGCCTGCGGCGTTATCAGCCTGTTCCTCCCATGGGGAGGTTCGGTATGAGCGGCGTCGCGGTGGTATGGCTGACTCGAGGCGGCATGGTCGAGTATGTATCGGACGATGAGACGAACGTCGTGGTAATCGACTTTCAGAATGTCGAAGCAGGCGATCCGGTGCCTGAACTGAGCGAAGCCCATCTGCGACTTCTTCAGGAATATGCACCGTCTGTACTGGACGACATCGCGAAGTACGAAAAATCCACAGTGAGACTCGCGTCTCTTGCGTAACCCTTTACCCCCGGAACACTGGGGGTGCTTTTCCCAGTGGATTGAGCCAGTCCATTGCGGAAAGCACAGATTTCCCGAGTGTTCGGAAACGCTTACAAGTCTGCGTCATGACTTGCATGAAACTGTAGCCATCCGGTTGCAGTTAACCCCGGAGGGGCCTTCTTGATCCCACCGGGATAGATGGCTCATTCCCCCCCCTTATGCTTTTAAGAGGAGAAGTGCCATGTTTGAAAATCAACGAGCCTGGGTACGCATGCCGTCCGGCAAACATCTAGATCTGGTGAACCCCACGCCATTTGACTGGGATAACCAGGATCTAGCCATTGGCCTGTCCAGAACGTATCGCTGGGGTAGTCATAGCATCTGGCATCTACCGATGTCAGTCGCGCAGCACTCACTGATGGTACTCGAGCTGCGCCGCAAAGCATCTATTGCACCCCTAAGCCGAGAGCAGGAAATGCGTGAAGTTCTGCATGATACCGATGAAGGTTTATTGGGAGTAGAAATTATAAATCCCCTTAAATCCGTGCTGGGCGCGGCTTTCAAGCAGTTGTCTGACCGTCTTCTAAGTACGGTTTTCACTCGCTACGGCATTCCTGACTGGACCCCGGAAGAGAAAAAAATCCACAAGGAAGCGGACATCCTCGCAGCAGCAAGCGAGGCCATCCATGTTGCTGGTTGGAAATACTCTGAACTGCGTTCTGTTCTGGGTATCACGATGGAGCCATTGGGATTGGAAGACGATCCCCTGGTCGAAATCTATGGCGGCACGCCCTGGGAACCCTGGCCGGCAGAAGTTGCAGCTGAACGATTCCTGTCTGTACTGGAGTCCTTGGCCCAACCCATGCCTAACGATCAGTACATCTCGGTATTGAAGACTGTGTTGCAACCCAGGCTGGCGGCGTGATGCGTTACGCCCTGCCAACCCTTTACCCCTCCTGAAGTTTGGGAGGGTGTTTTTCTCATGGGACTGCACCCAGCCCACTGAGCAAAGCACCGGTTTATCTCGTGAGAGAAAACGCTTACGACTGTGCGTGATCAGTCGACCTTCTGTGGTCATCCCAACCATAGTAATTCCCATGGAGGTGCCATCCCTTCTGGGGACGGTTCTCTCCGCCTGTAAGCATAGCGAGAGGAGTATAACCATGTTGAAAATGTTGTTCGAAGCGGCCCGTCAATCCATTGCCATACCAGAAGGAACCGTGCCTAGTCAGGAAGCACAGCGACGCCGGTGGATCGTTGAGCGCCAGATCCATCTGGCAAATCGCGTCCTGGTGACCCTGAAAAGCCTGCGTACCGACATCGAAGCCCTGCGCGTTGATGGCGGAACAAAGTTTGAAGGGACAAGCGACTGCGATTATGGCGACGATGACGTGACGCTTGACTGGCCGAACCTGGCCATCATGTCAGACGAACTGGAAACGCTCCTGGTGGAAGTTGAATCCAGCGAACGGCTTCAGGTCTGGTACGTGTTCCACGGCGACTGCCAACAAGCGTTTCGCTGCGTGGCCGATGATCGTGAGCACGCACACGAGCAATGCGATGAAGCCTACCCGGGCGAAACCGTGTATGCCGCCGTTCCAGCGGATCCGTTTGGCACGCTGATAATGGAAGGTTACGGAGAAGACCCCGTATCCTGCCCCAAGTGCGGATCCAGAACCGAGTTTGGCGACCTGCCAAGGGACGGATGGCAACTCCACGTCTGTCAGCGTAGCAACTGCCAGCACAGCTTTATCGCAGTACCGGGTGAAGAGGAGGAGACAGCATGACACCCGAACGCGCACAGGAAATCTGGCGGACCCGATCTCCTTTTGGGGAGGTATCGGCAGCACCGGATGAGTTTGCCTATGTACGCGGCATCTGGGCAAGGATGCCTGGACACACCAGCTGGGTTGACGCCTTGCTGCGGATCGCCAACGGACAGGCTGAAGGCATCGTGCCAATGATCGGAACGGCGGCCTTCTACTACGGTGATGAAATCATCGAGCAGACGCCCGTCTATTTCGGTGAAACGGCAACCAGTCCAACGGTTGTTGAGCGAGCTCGCCGTGGCATTGAGATGTTGGGTATGCCTGCAACGGATCCGGTTCATGGATGCAATGCCAGGCTGCGCAAATTCTCACAGTCACGGGTGAAGTTCTACCCACTGAACCCATAAATCAAGTTTCTCATTCGCCTCCTCGTGGGGCGTTTCTTTCAGTGTTTTGCCACAGAGCCCTGAAAGAAACCGAACGCATCTCTACTGAAAGGAACCCAACATGAAGACCCACTTCACCCTGAAGGACCTCTTCAAGCTGTCCGGCAAGAAGGGCGATCCCATGGGCAGCGAAGAGTCATGCATTTACTTCGATGGCAAGATTGCCGCAGCTGCCGGCCACCACGCCACCCTGGCGATCGACTGTCACCAGAGGATCGGCGAACCCATTCTGGTGTCCGTTAAAGACCTGAAAACCGCATTGACCGTCGCCCCGGACCTGACTTTATGGGAACGCGACGGGTATCTGCTGGCCAACGGCGTGCGCGTGCCCCGAGTTCTGGCCGCGACCGTTGTGCCGCCGCAGACCATGGAGATACTGGAACTGGAACGCGCGCACTGGCGCTCGATTGTCAGGCCATTCCGTATAGATGGCGGGCTCTGGAAACAGCTTATGCCGGCCATGGCTGGAAACGATATCCGGTTTTACCTGAACGGCGCGTTCATGGATTTTTCCACCGGCGCCATTGTTACGGTCGACGGTAATCGCCTGCACCTGATCGAGGGCGCCATCCCGGTGGTTCAGCTTCCGCCGGAGCACTTGCGCGGGATCATCATCCCGAGCGGCATGGTAAAGCTACTGTCCGCTGTCGGCGGTGTGCAAGAATCCTTCGTTCTGGAGAAGCGACCTGGTGCGCCCACGCATGTCGTGGCGGGGGATACCGATAAACTGCCGGAGCGGGCGATCTGCTTTGCCGTGGCCAACGGGCGGTTCCGCATACGCACCATCGCCAGCGACAACTACCCGAACTATCGGGAACCCTTCGAGCGTAACCGATCCCACCCGGTCGCTATCTGTCTGGATGTTCCCGCCACGTCAGCCCTGAAGACGGTCGCGCGCGTGGCTGGATGCAACACCAATTACGATGGGATCACTATCGAAGGTGCTGGCAGTAGGATGCGGGTGAGTCATCTGGACAGAATCTCACAAGAGATTGCCCTGGGCGAAACCGTGAGCAAGCCATTCACGGCATTGGTCCGAGGCGGCTACCTGATGAACGCCATTGATGCCGCCGGCAGCTTTGGTGTGTCCGTATGGATGCGCTACAGCCCGGAGGACGGTCGAGGCATCTATGTCGGCGCAGAGGACTTTCACGCCATTGTGATGACTATGAAGGATGAAGTGGATGAGGAGGGCGAGTCCATTGCAGGCACGGAAAAAGCCGAAGAAAAACCCCTATCCACCGTGGGAAATTAAACCAGAAATAGCGCTCACAGAAAAGTATCCTATGACTTGCATCTCCCCCTTTGGGCCTCGTCATGAGGCCCCTTTTTCGATCCTGTTCTGCCTGATTTGGATGGAAAAAGAGCGAGGAGAAATGCAGGTCCTCACGTTATTTTGACTAACTGGAGGTTGAATGTCATGACGGAAGTTATTGAATGGTTCGGATGCATCACTGGCGTATTGGGAGCGGCCATGCTGGCTGCCAATAACCGCTGGTCGGGCTACGGTTTTGTGTTGTTCCTGATTTCCAACGTGGCGTGGATCGGTTTCGGGATTATGAGCCACGCTTACGGATTGGTGTCCATGCAGGGCGTTTTCACCATTACCAGTGTGATTGGCATCTGGCAGTGGATTATCCAGCCCAAGTTGGCCGATAGGCGAAAATTGGTGGTGTGGAATGGGCGCTAAGAAAAGGGCGGTTGCGTCGCTACGAATTGTTTGGTCGGTCGGTCAATACGCCGGAGGCGGTGGGCCGTGTGAAGGGGAATGCCCTGTCTCCGCCAGAAGCCTGCCGTCACTGTGATGCCGAGGTGGATCTGGTCAACAATGCCGAGTTCTATGGCGGCCGTGAATACGGCTGGCCTCTTGCCTACCGCTGCAAGGGATGCGGCGCGCGGGTAGGCACCCATCCCGGTACTGACATTCCGCTCGGGACGCTGGCTGATTCTGCTACCGTCAAGGCCAGGCAGGCCGCACACGCAGCTTTTGATGCACTCTGGAAGGGCAAGTCAGGGTGGCATCGCGCCCAGGCTTATAAGGCGCTGGCCAAGGTTATGGGGATGCGTGAAGCCCATATCTCATGGATGGACGAAGCTGAGTGCCGCCGGGTGATCACGTTGTGCCGTTGCGGCGCGTTACAGGGGTAAGGGGTTTAGGACACTCTCTATCGTTCAAATTAAGGGGATGGCCGACCACACAAGTACATCCCGCTCGAATGTTTCGTGGCGCGGCTAAACATCATGCCATCCTTCGCCGTTACGCCAAATTTGATTGAATTCAGCTTGTGCTGAAATCGTCGCCAACACCGGTAGCAGAAAAACGCGCAGGTAGCTGATCACCGTTGTCAGTGCCACGGGATCCAAGGCGTTCTTGCGCAGGAACGCCTGCCACTGCTTTTCCTTTTGGGCATCGTTGATGAACTCATCGCTCAATCCGATAGGCACGCCCTGAGGGATGGCAGTTCGCCGACGCCCGAAAGTAGCGGCGACCGCGCGCGACAACACCGAACCATCGAAGTCCGAATGCTTGGCCAGCACCCAGAGATCGAAGAAATCCTTCATCCGACTATTCAGCATACCGAGTGATGTCAGCGCCTCCAGTTTTTCCGCGACGACGGTGTAGCGGGGGTAGGCGCGTAGCTGTGGCTCGGGCATTCCGGGCAAAATAGTCGGGTAATGCACATCATCTGGGCCAGGCACGACGGCATCGCCGAACCCGACGTCGACCTGTACTGGGCAACGGGCACCATCCAGCAGTCCCACCAGGGTGATCCGGACACCAGCGTAGTTGGCCTCCTTGCGGATCTCGGCCGCCTTCACAGAATCGGGCTGGAACACGATGCCATCTTCGACCTCGATTCGGCAGATGCTGCGAAAGACCTCCTCTTGGTGAGGAATTTCGGCCGAACCGAAACCAAGGAAGTCAGCATCATGGGTTGGCCGATGTGGGACATCAAACCACAGGTCGAACAGCAGCGCCCCTTTGAGCATGAACTGGTCGCGTTGCTCCGATATGCTCAGGCGATAGAGTAGGCGTTCCAGTGCATATCGAGTCAGCAGGAGGTTGTAATCAAGTTTCTCGGCCCGGGCCTTGTTGAGCAAGCGGTCACGGATGGATGCCCCGACATTACGAATGGTCATGCCAAGCTTTCCAGATAGGGACGCATCACGTTGGTCACACGGCAGACCTTGGCATAGCGCCAAATATCGTCACTGGTCATGCGCTTCTCCTGCCAGGCCTCGCGCAGCGCCTCCAGTGCGACATCGAGTCCGATCTTGTTTCGGTATTTGAAGCAGTCAGCGACGGTCTTGGCTACGCCCGTGATACGGACGGTAACCCCATCCACAACATGTTCCTCGACCCCTTCGGTGAGCGCCACACCAGAGAAACGGACAATGCGCAGCGGCGGATAGTCCAGCTTCGGTGCAATGGCCTTGTTCTCAATGGCCAGCCACACCTCGAAAGGTGCCTGGGTGGTCAGGCCGTGAAAACGCAGTGCCGAGAGCAGGCAGACGACACCCTTGGGCACTCTGCACGCCACTTCCGCCAGCGATCCGTGGGCCGAGACCATACGCCCTGGTAGCCCGTAGAGCCCCCGCCCGACACGTTCCAGTTGCCCACGCCGGACGGCACGCGTCAGGGAAACACGGGGGATTCCCAGCGGCGCCAGATCACACGGGCGGATCAGCCCTTGGGATCGCGCCAGATTGATCAGCTTATCAGCAACGTTGTCCATGTAAGCATGTTGTTCCATAACATCGGCAAATGTCAATATTTACCGATATATAGGAACAATATTCCAGGTTGCCGGTGGCGGCTAAATGCAGCAGGGAAACAGATTACGATTGCTTCCGCTAACGGCCTGTCCAGACTACATCGCAGACTGCTCTTGTGCGATGCTTTCTGCCATCGCGTAAAGAAACGGATCGCCTTCCTTCAGAACCTCCAGTAGCAGCAATTTCTCGGCCAAATACACCTTTGCAAACTGACGGTCGTGGCTGAAGATGGATCGCGAATTGTCAATCAGATCCGCCAGCTTGATCGTCTTGACCTCGGGGGAGGTATTGGCGGTGCGTGCGCGATCAATGGCTTTTCTCGCGGCCCTGTTGCCATCTTCGGGCTTGCTTGTGTCCGTTAGCCCCTCTACCATTACTGCCACGATGCTGCCGAAGGTGCGCTCAATGTCCTGCAAAGTCACGGGCGTATCTTCAACGGTGTCGTGCAGCCATGCCGCCGCCAGCATCTCGGGCGTGTGCGCCACTGAGCCGACCAGCTCGACAACCGCCGCGGGATGGTTGATGTAGGGCTCGCCTGTGTATTTGCGAACCTGTCCTATCCCCTCATGGGCTTCGGCCGCAAACCGCATCGCCATTCTAACCAAATCGTAACGCTCCTCAACTCCCACAAACACCTCCAAACTTGCTATCCATAGTCATGTCGCCACTCTCACTTCCCGTTCTTGCCGCCGCCAACAACGGCGAACCCTTGCAGGACAGGCGGAGCAAGTCACTGAACAGGCGGTCAGTTGAGACACGGTTAGCCATGCTTTGTGCCCGCTCGGCGGATTTCGCATGGAACTTGTACACTGCCCGCCCAAGCATGACCGTTAGGTTCCCTCTTTTGTTGCAGAACGTGATCATGGACGATCGACCAGGTTATCAGGGTCCGCGCCAGAGGCATCCCATCCGAAGGATGACCCGATATGCATGGCTTCGGCCTGCATGGGCGTCACGCCAGCATTTTTGTTCAAGACCGCCGCAGTCAGTCTGGTGTGTACCGGGAAATAGCCCATCACGCCACGCTTCACAGCAATGACGGGCGGCGCACCAGGACTTTCATCGTGAGAATTGTCGATGTATGCCACTGGAGGTAGCTTTTGCAAGGTGATCAATGCGTCAGGCATGTTCAATCCCTTTCGGCTGGATGTTTAACTGGATTCCAGGGTGCGGGCAATCAACTCTTAGTAGCTGCCATTAACCCATTCCGGGTGCCTGGCGCTGTCTATTTCGACCACCTGGAGCACCGTACCCATGAAGACATCGACTGGAACAGGCTTGTCGGGTGGCGCCTTCAACGCGAAAGGCCTGAGATTGGCTTCTTCTGCGTTCCGATCCTTCCTGTAAAGAATGGCACAGAAATGGCCGCCATCCTTGAATCCCTCGGCAGCCTGGAAAGTTTTGGTGCCGCCGGCATAGCGGCACATGGCACTTCCAAGCAGCTTTTCTTCCTTGGAAGTGCCGGCCGCGATATTTTTGTTGGCCAGATCGATGGCGACCGATGAGAGAACATGACGAAGCTCGATGGTTTTCTCTGGACTCATATTGCGGCCTACTTTTGCGGCCGCATGGAACCCTTCACGAGAAACGCTCACCATCCACGTCCACCGCGTTGCCGTGTCATGGAAATAGAGAAACATTTGATCGCCTTTGGCGGCATTGAGGTCGTGAATTGCGCTATCCCATCCCTGGGCCTCAACTGATGCGCCGACGACCAGTGTTTCGAGCATGTTGTCGAATTCTTGTAGTGTTTTCATTCTGGTTTCAGGCCGAAGTCACTGCGGTAACTTCCTTGGGGAAGTAATACAGCACGTCAGCCCGAAGGCTCCTAGATAGTGATTGCCGTGCCAGCAGCGAACGAAATTATGGCAACCGCCAGGCAACACAGCCCTGTTCGTGTAACGCCAAGCTTGTCTAAGTAGGTCAATGCAGCCACCCATCGAAAAAGCATATAGGTACGGAATTTCATTTCTGATCCCTTTCGTTGTGGACACCCGGTTAGACGGTGATTTGCTTTCCCGTATTTAGTCCCGCAGGTAATCAGAGCATTTTTGCTCCAACTGTGCCTTCATGCCGTTAAGCGAGCCACGTCCCAGGTCTTTTGGCAGAGATTCCAAGAACAGGCGCACGTCGCGCACGAATTGCTCGGTGGCATCGGCTTCCACCTGAATCTGTTCGCAAATATGTTCCATGCCTTTGTGAAGGACTCTCTCTATTTGGCCCATGTTCGCTTTCCTTTCAATGTTTGTTGGTTCGCTCGATTTGAGTACATTGTGCCCACTTTGACCCACCTGATCTTAGAAAGATTATTCCGGCCCAAGAATCTCCCAGCACGAATAAATGCACCTGTCCGGGGCGTTCTCGAAGATGTCGTGGACTACGCCGTCCACCACAGCAAAGATATGTTTGGCCACCTGACAGATATAGCGTCCATTGGGGAAAGCCACCACGAAAGCGGCCGGGTTCATCCGGCGCTGCCCCTTCACGGCGGGAAAAGATATCTTCCGGCCCCAGACCTGGCTGGCCATCCAGTCGGGAAAGTGAAAACCTCGGCTGCACGAACGCCCAGCGTTCTTGAGAATGTCATAGGCGTCGTCGTAGGACAGCCCACGGGCGATGGCTAGGGCGCGCACTGTGCAGTCATTCTTCTGGCGAGGCCGTTTGCTCAGGCTACGGCCGCCGTCGTTGATCGTCCAGAAATAGGAAAGCTCCCAGACCTTTTTATCGTAGTCGGTGCCGCACATCACCGCACGGCGCAGCTCTTTAGTCATGCCACCTCCTTTGGTTGGGCTACGCGGCGGCCAGCATTCGTAGCAGTTCATGCTGTGCGTTCCGCCACGAGGATGACCACGGATACGCTGGAGCCAGCGAATTGATTGTCGAACGGGCCGTGCCACACCATCGAGAACCCAGGCAGCGAAGCGCTGCTACGAGCTCCTGACGGCAAAATGGCAACGAGGCGACCACCGGCCTTAACGAGGCCAGCAGCGGCTTCGAGGTGGGCCTTCCAACGGCTTTGATCGAACGGCGGATTCATGACGATTCTGTCGAAACTGGTGAATTTGTTTTCGTCCGCCCATGCGAGGAAATCCCCGCGAGTGACCGGCGCGAACCCCTTTGCGCTTAGAACATCGCAACGCAGCTGCGAAACCTCAACGCACCGTGTTCTGTCCTTCGGCATGTAATCGGCAATGCCACCGGTACCGGCGCTCGGTTCAAGGCACAAATGATTCTGGTCAATCTCGGCCAATTCAACGGCGCGCTGCGCCAAGGTTGCCGGCGTCGGGTAGAACTGGTGGGCCTTCTGGTCAGGGACGCAGCCAGAGGCGACGATCTCGTCACGCACGTCGAACGGGCTGTAGTCGAACTGAAACCAGCCCTCCGATGTTTTTACCCCCCCGATAGATTCCAGCACGCTTTCTGCCTCGGCCATGGCGTGCTTGCCGTGGCTGCTGTGGTCGAACTCCAGGGCGTTCTGGATCATCACCCGTCTGTACGGATCACGGAAACTGTCGGTCTTTTCCAGCCGGCACGCTTGTTTCATGCTGGCCAGCAGATCGATCACGGCGAACGGCAGCGGGCGCTGGATTAGGCTGACTTCTTTCGGTTTGCGCTTCGGCTTTTGCCGGAACTCCGGCGGGATCGCCATCGGGTAGAGGTGCGACAGCACCATGTTGAGCCGCCACGCCATGTCCGGATGAACCTCGATGTGTGCCGTGCCCTTGCGGTAAAGACGGATTTTCAGGGCGCCGCCATCAACCAGCACCCACTCACCCCAGCGCCCCTTGAGGGATCGTATCAGGCCGGAGCTGGCGTTGTATCCCGGCTCGTCGCGGCCCATGAACTTGGCGATGACACACCGCAGGTCGTTGATCAAGCCGCACCTGCTGTAATTCTCGCTGTGCCACTCGTTCAACACGTAGCTGACGATCATCCTTTTGCCGAAGGCGGCCGGGCTGTTGGTGACATGCTCCCCTGAGAGGCCACGGAAGATCCCGTCGACACGCTCGGCCAGGAACTGATGACGCGATGCCAAGAGGCCCTGCAGGGTTGCTCGTACCGTTTCATCATCGAACTCAGGGCAGGTCTGCTCGGTGATCGACTTGTTCCACTCGTCCCGGCGCGCCTGCGGCATGTAGTTAAACACGTCGGTTAGCTGCATGGCCTTTGACCAATAGGCGCTGTTCAGCGCGGCGATGGCGCCTTTGACTTGGAACAGGCGCTCCACGCTGGGCGCTCCGTACCGGCCACCGTCGCGGCCGTTGCCTTCGAGAAAGTAGCCCATGGCGCCGGCCGTCTCGCCAGTGACCATTTCGGCGATCTGCTCGATCCTGACGCGCATTGACCGGTATTGGCCGACCAGGCCGTCGATCATGTCGGTTGAGGCTGGGGCGAAGAATTCGCCTGCGTCTTCCAGCCCAACAAGCTCTGTCATTGAGCCCATTACTGAAACCTCCCCTGTTTCACGGTTACGGTAGGCGCTGGAATGCAACGCCAGGAGCCATAAATGAACGGATGCGCTCACGGTCTTCCCGCATAAGGCGTAGGGCCTGCCTGACAATGGTCGTGAATTTCGCGCGGTTTTGACTCGGCGTCCCACCGCATGAGTGAAGTAAGTCATGGAGGATGGCGTATTTCTCACGACGAGAGCGCTGAATTACCAGTGCTAGAGGGTAGCCTGGGCGATGATATCTGAGCCGTTGGCGTGCCTCGTAGTCGCCATATCGAGAGACGAATTGTTCCCATGTCTGACGAGAGATTTTGGTATTGAGTCTGAAGGTCACGGTGAATATCCTTTGTTTTTACCCTGTGAGAGACAGTTTGCAGGATTGACCCCAGTGATTTTGAAAAACCGCACAGTGCCCACTGTTGATTGCCGGATGGATGGAATTGAAAGGTTTCCTATCGCATAATGACCGGATGCTCATCTGTGAAGCCCCTCCATTCATCCTTCTGCAGTTCGGAAACCTGGCCATCACGACGCGCTCGATCCCGGCGCTGACCATGGTTCCTGTCTATCTGGGCGTCTGCCTGGGACTTTCTATTCGCCATCGTGTCCTTGGTTGGGCCGACTTGATCGTTGTAGCGGGCTTCGTGATGCTGCAGCTGCTCCTGCTCCGCACGGCGGAGGTAATCAACGGGGCAGTAGGTCTGCCGGGCTATGCCTTGTTGGCGCCGTTCATGGTGTTTCTGGCGGGTTATGCTGTCTGGCGACTGACGGGAGGGAAGCCATTGGCGCGTTGGCCCTGGTACCGGTTCGGATTGGTGAGTACAGCCGCCTTGCTCTTGGCGGATATTGGCATGGCCATCCTTACGCCGGTAGCACCTGGCAAGGTCTGGCAGCTGGGAGGCGCATGCCTCCGGGACGCCCTGCTACTGGGGCCGCCGTTTCTTGTGATCGTGTTCTATGGACTACTGGACTGCCATTCGTCCTGGGTGTTCTGTAGCCATAAATGTGTCCGCTTGGGACGATGCAGATTCGGAATGGATGGGAAAAACGCTGACTGCCGCTGCGCCGATGGCGTTGGGCAAGAGGGAAGAAGCGGCTGACCGAATAGTCGATCAGCCGAAGATTAGGGTCGTGCCGATAATCCAGATGCAGGAGAAGGCCGAGATGATCCCGATGGCCGTCCAGCGGGTGTCCGGATTGGACAGGCTGATGCCGTAGCGACCCATATTGAGGGCCAATACGACACCCCCGACGGCGCCGAGGCTAAGTTGCACTACATTCATGTCCGTAGTCATTTGCAAGCTCCTTTGGTCAATGTAGCTGAGCGCCGCCGACCGTCACCTCATCCATGATGAGGCGCTGCCGTTCCGTAGCTGCCGCTTTCTTGTAGAGCAGCAGCAGATCGCACACCTGATCCTCGGTGAAATGCGTGCCCACCACGGACGGATGTTTATCCACCAGCCAGCCCAGCATGCCGATCGCCATCATATAGCCAGCGGAACCGGCGCGGAAAAGCCAGAAGGCAGCCTCATCGTAATCGATTTTAACGCCTCGACCGCCGGCCAGGCACATGCCAAGTGCGGTCTGGGAGGGAAGGTCACCACGATTGGCGGCCTGACGGAACCACAGGTAGGCCTCCTGGGGATCCTTTTGAACCCCGTGGCCCAGCATGTAGAGGGCGGCAAGAAACCCCATTGCGCGAGCATCGTCGCGGGCAATAGAGGTCTTCAGCAGCGGAACGGATGCAGTGTAGTCGCGCGTTACCAGCGCGTTCAGGTAGGGCGCCTCATCCTTATTCGGAGGGGACTGGGATGCAGCGAAAAAATCATCCAGTAGAGACATGATCGGGATCCTTTTTATTTCGAAATCGAGTGTGTCGGGTGCCCCACCTTATAAGGGAAAATGAAGGGGTGGGCAAGCAGGCAATATTCTGCTTAAACATGATGATTAACTCCTTTCCTGGTTAAATCCGGGCCTACATCCAAGAGATCGGCGACCTTGCAATCGAGCACGATTGTTAGGCCGACCAATGTCCGCAGGTTGAGGCGCGCCGGAGGTTGGTCAATGATTCTGGCGAACCGGGCAAATCCTACCGCATTAGGGTCAACATTTTTCGGCTACCCGTATTTCGTGGTTGATATCACTAGTGTCCGGTTAAAACGCGAATAGATTCAGTTGATTGCACGGCACCCCATCGGGTATTTTGTAGTCGTTGCCCGGGAACGCTTGCTGCAAGGGCATCTTCTCGAACAGGGTGACCGACAATATCTGTAATAAAGTGTAGAGCGAAGCGTCCAGATCGAGACGCTTCTTGACGATAGCTGCGAGGACATAGACCGATACGGCGATCCAGATTTGCGACTTCACCGCATTCTCTGAATTGCCGTAGAACTTCTTGATACGAAGATGCTGCTTGATCCACTTGAAAAACAATTCCACCTGCCAACGCGCCTTGTAGAGCGCGCAGATCGTCGCTGCCGACAAGGTGAAGTTGTTGGTCAGGAACACCAGCGTTTTGCCAGTTTCGGGGTCCTTGAAGCGGATACGACGCAGATGCCCGGGGTAGTCCTTGCGACTGGTGGTGCCGGTCAGCGCAATGGTCTGATCGCAGATAATGCCCGCGCTGCGATCCGTCTTCGCCGAATAAACGCGCCGCAGTTTTGTGTTCGACTTGGCGCGCGTGACGAAGAAGGCTTGGGCCTGGTGCATCCGATACAGCCGAGTGAAGTCGAGATAGCCCCGATCCATGACATAGATTGCGCCAGCCTCGACCACCATCGCGTCGAGAACAATCACATCGCCCATCTTGCCGTCGCTGATGTGGATGAAGCTGGGGATGTTGCCGCGCAGATCGAGCAGCGTATGCATCTTCACCGCCGACTTGGTCGTGCGAAACAGCGCCCAGGGAAACAACGACAGACACAGGTCGATGGTCGTCGAATCCAGTGCGTAAGTCGTGTTCTCCAACTCGATGCCGAAGCCGTCTCCCGCGTAGAGCTTGCGTGCCTGTGCAATCAGCCCCTGAGCAAATTCGGCGTGAATGCGCCAATCCCTCAATTCGTTGGCATCGGCCAGCGTCGAACGTTTTATTTCGTGCCGGAAGCCCATGTGGTAGAGCTTGGCAGCTTGTGCCGACAGGCAGACTTCGATATCGCGCAGACTCTCGCGGTAGGTCAGTTGCGCAAAGGCCATCACGCGGAATTGATCGGCGCATGTCATCGACTTTATATAGCGGTCGCCGTCGTGGCGATCGACAATTCGATGAAAGGTCTTCCAAGGCAGGAAGTCCATGATTTATGCGAACAGCGTCTTGCCGATGTACATGAGCGGCTCCGGGTAAGTTACCCCCAGAAATCGGCCGGAACCTCATTTTATCATTCAAGTCGGAGACACCCTTTGTTGCTCGGAATCCAGCGTCAGTTATGGCTTTCAGAGATTCACCCCTTCGTTTAACCGGACAGTAGTGGGTTGATATACACAATTTATAATTTGCCGGATAAAGCATTCTCACCGTTCCAGTAGCCGCCGTTATACGCTTGTTTCAGCGGTTTAAGCTGGCCGTTGTACCACTTGATGGCTACCCTCATGGCGACAGCGGAAGTGCTTGTTTCTCGCGGTTTTTGCTCCATGGCATCCAGTTGCCCGAGCCGGGCTGCACGCTCAATGGCGGCCGGGAAATTGTTCGGCTGCTCAACCAAATCAAATCTTTTTTCCATCACTTACCTCCTTATTCGAAATCGTATTTACTGGTTGGCAACGGTCAAGGCGCTCATGCGCTCACCTCCTTGCCCATCGCAATGACGCGGAAGGGTGGCAACCCACGCAGCATGGCGCGTCCGTAGCGTGATTCCCATAGGCGCGGATCCATGATAACCACCCGGCCGCGGTCGGTCTCGGTGCGGATCAGGCGGCCCACGCTTTGCTCAAGCTTACGGGCGGCATTCGGGACGGAAATCTCCATGAATGGATTGCCGCCGCGCTTTTCAATCCACTCGGAAAGGGTGCGCAAAACCGGACTGTCCGGCACCGGGAATGGAATCTTGGGCACGGCGACCAGAGTGCAGTAGTTGCCGGGCAGATCCACGCCGGTGGTGAAGGTATCGAGGCCGAAGATGACGGAAGACTCGCCGCCGTCGATCCGCGCGCGGTGATCATTCAGGATGGCGGCCTTGGATTGTTCGCCTTGCACCAGTACACGTGCCCGTAACAGCGGTGAAATGCGATTGGCCACGTCTTCCATCTGCCTCCGCGAGGTGAACAGCACCAGCGCACCCTCAGCCACCTGCTGACCAAGGTCCAGCTCCAGCCGGGCGGTGACGGCCTTGGTATGTGCTTCGTAGTCCTTGGGCGAGGGCATCTTGGGTATCTCGATGGTACCCTGTTCTGAGTAATCGAAAGGCGAGGGCAGGTCGACACAAGGCACGTTGTAGTTGGCGAGGCCTGTCCGGCGCAGAAAATCGTCAAAGTTCCCCATGGTGGTCAGCGTGGCGGACGTCAGGACTGCGCCAGCGGCCTTTTCCCATAGCAGGTTTTTGAGGTAACCCGCCGCAATAACCGGGGACGAATTCAGGCGGTAGTCCACCGAATGTTTCAGGGTGATTGTCTCGATCCACTTGGCAACCGGCGCCTGATTGGCAGCAGGCTCCTCAAGGAATAGCTTCCAGGTGGTGTTCACCTCTTCCAGTCGTCCGATATAGAAGCCGATGTCGGCCAGCAATTTTTCCAGCATGGGCTGTTTGCTCCTGTCGGCGCTCAGGAGGTCATTGATCGCTTCCTTGCAGTTCGCCAGGCGGTCCAGCAAGCCGTTTGTCAGTATTTTGACGTTCTCGCCGATCTCGAAAAACCCCTCCGGCAGGCACGAATCCTGAAATTCCAGCGTTGGTCGTGGCGATTCCTTGGACGGCTTGAGCTGGGCCAGCCCTGAAAAGAAATTGTAGGCATCGCCCAGGTCACTATTCAACCGAGCGGCTTCGTCGGCGATCTGCTCGGCTACGGCCTGCCAGCCCATGCCAAGCGCACTCGCTATCGTCGGTGCCAGTCCGGCCAGCTTTTCGGCTGAACGACGGTCGGCGGCCACGAGATGGCTGGAGGCGAACGAGGCGACGGCTTTTTCGGGCAATGAATCAGCTTCGTCGAACACATAGAAGCAGTCCGCAGGAGCGGGCAGTATCTTGCCGCCGCCCATGGCCAGATCGGCCAGCACTAGGTCGTGATTGGCCACAATGACGTCCGCCAGCTTCAGGCGCTTGCGGGCTTCCATTTGTGCGCAATTGCGGAAGGATGGGCAGGCCCGGTTAAGGCAGCCATGACGATCGGTAGTGATACTCTTCCAAACCTCGTCAGGAACGCTCTGGCGCGTGTCTCTATCACCATCCCAGCGACCTTCCGAGTAATCCGTGGCCATGGCTTCCACATCCTTGCGGATATCGTCTTCGTCGACGTCTGCACCGGCCCGCTCTTCACGTCCGAACATCGAGGCCTGCTGCATATCCGAAACCGCCCGGGATAGTTTGTAGGTGCAGACGTAGCGCGTCCGACCTTTAGCCAATTCAACCTTGGCGGTCAGCCCGGCGGACTGAATGAAGAAGGGCAGGTCACGAGTGGTTAGTTGCTCCTGCAGCGCGATAGTAGAAGAGCTGATAACCAGCTTCTTGCCTTTGCGCCGTGCCATGATCAGGCCAGCCAGACTGTAACCGAGCGACTTGCCGGTGCCGGTTCCGCCCTGCACCACAAGAGTCGTCGTGCCAGCCACCGGGGCTGCCGCGTTGGGCTCGGGATCGGGGCAGCGCGCCAGCGTCTTGGACACCTCTGCAATCATGACCCGCTGGGCCGGGCGCGAACGGAAACCGGGCATCGCCGTGGAAATGGCTGCCAGCTTGTCGCGAATCTCTTGTTTGGTATCTTCAGTAATCATGCTTCCGAGAATACAGATGCGTCCATGGGCGTGTTGGAATATGTTTTTAGGGGCGTACTGACGATGCGCACCTGTTCCCCAGTAATGTCGAGGCGGCCGGTCAGGAACATGTGGATCATGTCCAGGAAGTAAGATGGATCGCCTGGCAGCCACCGGTGACCGTTCCAGTAATCCATGAGTTTGGCCCGGGCGTCGGGTGGCAGGGCGGCCATGCTTCTGCGCCCCTCGCGCCACTTCAAGGCACGCCGCTGCCTGCCTGTAATTTCCTCAGCGTCCCAACGTAACCGCCTCTCGGACATCACTTCGTCCACAGTAGACTGCTCCGCGGCGATCATCTCCGCCAAGAGCGGGTATGCCTCCAGCTCGGCCGCCTGCTTGCGCGCGACGAAGGCGCGTTTTCTTTTGGTGTCGTTGAAAGCCATGCGCGGCCAGGGGTTGAATCGCATCTCTGAAATTCTCCGGTTAGCGGCATGATCCGCACTGGTTGGGTGTCAGCACGGCAAGTTCACCGGATTGGCAGTCTGCAGCAGGGTGGCGGCAGGAATCTGGTGGATGAAGGAACCGTCCTGATAGTCTTTGGCGACGGCAACGGTTTGTTCCATCCCGGTGGCGAAATCAACAATCGGGGATGCGCTCTCAAACACGCCGCTGTTGAGGGCGTAGAACACAGCCTCCTCCGCTTCGGCCGGATTGTCGGTCGCGCAGAGAATAAAAGCTTTAATTACGATGGCCATGGCTACTCCTTGGGTAAGTGGTCTTCATGGCCCGATGGTATAGAGCCGAATAATGCATTTCTGAAATAAATTGCGTCCGGGACAAATTGCGTCCGGGGTACTTGCAAATCGGATTCCGGACGGGTAGGATTATGGGAAGGCTGGCGAATCGCCTACAGATTTTTTGTGGTTCTGGTCCCCTCTGGCCGGCGTTTTACGAGTTGTCGATATTCAACTTGCCTTTTCGGTAGTCGATGTTTGTTTAAGTCTTGTGCTTAAACAGCCTCCGTCTTCCGGACTCTAGCCTGCGGTTGTAGGCTATTTTCAGACTTGTCCTTTCTTCTAAGGATTCACAAGTCTTCACCTGGCTAGCTTTATTTGTCAGGCTTCTTCGATGCACCTGCATCGGATCCCCAATCTTATGTTTGGCTGTTGCCTTTGGCACAGATTCGTTTGACTGGCTTACGCTCGTCATGAAGATACGCACTGCGCGTATTTAGAATGGACATATCGATCGACTCTGCAGAAGTTGAACACCACTGGATCAAGCGCTTAAATCCCCCGGGATTTTTGCGCTCCAGTGTTCTTCCCATCGGGACATCATCCTCCCGACAGGGATCATGGTGCCCTCCTTTAGGAGCACACCATGAAACTTGCAATCATCTCTTGGATCATTACTGCTGGATTTGTGTATTTCGTTGCTGGTACGTCGCTTGAACAGGGCTTACTTGCTGCCAAAGTCGCTTTTTTGGGCCTGATCCTTGGCTTTATCGCAGGAAAGATCGGTGACCTCCTTGAGGCTGGCCGAAATCTCCGTGATTTTACTCGGCGATAAATGATTGTTTTACCCTAAAGACGGTGTTCTCTCCCCAGAGACCCGTCTTTTTCATTTCCCCATCGGGACATCTTCCCGATCCGGGGTCTGGTGTCCCTTTTTTTACGAAAAGGAGTTACACCATGAAAAAAATTACCCTGTCTCTGCTGTTTGTTCTGCTGATGACCAGCATCCCTGCCCGAGCCGACTTCCTGACCGCACTGCTGATTAACGCCGGCGAAAAACTGGTAACGAGTGCGGCCAAGGGTGTCGTCAACACAGTGAAGGAAGTTGTTGTTCCGAAGGAATCCGTTGAAAACAAGGCGGTTAGGGAAAAGGAAGAGGTCGAGCACGCTGTCGATCAAATCCTTGCCCAGTATCCTGAAGATCAACGCGCTGAACTTCGTCCCAAGTTCGTCGAGCAGATGACTCTGGCCAACGCGCAGTTTAAAACCATGGAAGCCCGTCAGGAAGCCATCAAAGCCGAACAGAACAGCGTCGGCAATGTGGTGACTTCGGCTCTTGCCGGCGCCGCCAAAAATCATGTGACGATCGACGCTGCTTCTCGTGCAGCTTTTAATCATGTGCGTTTCTGATGTACATGACCGTTCTTTCTCCCTGAACTTTTCAGGGAGTTTTTCAGAGTAGCTGCGCTGCTGCGGCTATTCCGGAAAACCAAGGTTTGTCTCGTGAGAGAAAACGCTTACAGCTCTGCGTTATGAGCTGCCGCTGACGATCGTTTGGTCGTCTTTCCCTAAGTGGGTTCTGATCCCCACTGGGGCATGGAACCCATTTTTTTTGGAGGTTCCATGATGTCTAACAACTCTCGTATTGAACAGCTCTCAGTCTTGCGCCCGGAAACGGTCATCGGCATTGAAGGCGTTCCTTTTGCAACTCGGGCTGAAGCATTGCCTGGGGTGGTTGAAGCACACTATTCGATCAATGACGTCCCGTCGATTGGAGAGGATTCGGAAGATCTGCTTGATGTTTCAGAGCAGATGCGTCTCTCGCCGGATAGTGAAGAACGCATGATCGTCATGGACCGCCATATTGTAGTCGGCGGCCTGTGCATCGACCATGATGGCAGTAGCTGCGACCCGCTGGAAGAAGGCTGTGCAAATGGCCACATTTTCCATCGTGGGCGCCGTGCCAGACGTGAAGAGGAATCGTCGTTCTACGAGGCCATTGGCTTTGATGGCGACGGCAGCAAGGATCTCAGGGCAGAAGCCGTATCCGCCGAGCTTGCGCAACGGGCGTCTGCCTCAATCCGCGAAAATATTCCTCTATGGGCTACCCTCTGCAATTTGTTGCGCAGTCAGGTTGGTCTTGAGGCGGTTAGCTGGAACGGTGTCATCGAAGGCATCAGTCAGGCCATTCTTCAGGAAGGTTACGAATATGCTCTCGATTACGTCGCGGAGCATTTTCTGGGCATCCGGTGGTGGTGTGATGTTCCCGCGTCCTGGCGCGACAAGCTTGGTCCGTTGGTGGATATGCTTTGCGAAAGCGAAGCAGAGGCCGCTTGGGAGCAAGCAGTGTCGTCAGGCAAGCTGGGCAACAGTCTCGCGGTTATGCTCGATATCTACGAGCATGGCGGTGTTTCCTACTCGTTAAGCGGTCATGGCATGCAGTGCGGCTGGGACACAACGCGAGGAGGAGCTGTCTGGGTGCCGGATAAGGATGCTGAAGAAAACATCCGGTTCAAGGTCCTGCATCAATTGGGCATTGGCACGGTCAAGTGGTTCGGCGCGCTGGGAAGTACAAATGACCCGTTGTACGCCGCTTACTCACTTGACGGTGGGCAGACCTGGGAAGGTCACTTTCCAAACTTTCACCAGGCGATGCATGCCATGGTGTCAGCATCTGGCAAGTCGATTGACCCGGCCACGCTTAATCGTTTGATGCAATCCGAGGCACGGCAATACGCCAAGGGGATCGTCGAGGAATACACCGCATGGGTAAATGGTGAAGTTTATGGCGTGGTGGTGTACGTGATCGACCGGAAGACTGGCGAGCGTATTGATGATCTGGATGATGAATGCTGGGGCCACATCGGGCATGAATATGCCGAAAAAACCCTGGAGGACAACATTCTGAACACGGTACTGCATTTGCAGAAACCTCTGAACTAAGGAGGCATTCATGTGCAGACCGAAGTCCATGCTTTACACCAAGTCGCAGCTGCTCCTGATTCTCAACGGGTGGGGGTGCACCGAACCGCTTCCGCCTCCGGGCAAGAAGCTGCTGGTGTGCTTCCCTCCATCTCTGATGGATTGGGAAATTGATCTTGCTGAGGTGGAAACAACCTCACTCAAGAGCGATTCCAGGGAGCGTTTGTGGCGGGTCGTCACCTCGTCCAGTATCGGCAGGGGAATCGAAGCCACCATTCAGGAAGCGCATGTACTGGCTTATCGAACCGCGGCAATCGAGTTGCATCGAAGTCGAAACCTGGCACGGCACGAAGCGTTCCAAATTCATGCTTGAATTGTCACAACTAAATCACCCATCGCCCCTTCAACGGGATGATGGGATTTTCTCCTTCTCTTTGAGGGAGTTTTCTAGCTGGCCTTTTATGAGGGGCAGCCAGAAAACTGGTTTTTTCGGGTGTCCCGAAGACGCTTACAGCCTCTGCGTGATGAGCTGCCAACGGCATTATCTTTGCCAACCCAGCGCTGCGGATAATCTTGCAGACTGGTTTAACCCACGCGGGTACGCAATCCCGCATGGGAATGCTCCGCATTTTTCGGAGTAATTTTGATGGATAAGACACAAGGGACTTTTACCGCCTACATGGTTTACCAGGATGACCAAAGCAGGACAGGTCATGTGAAAAACCTGACGCTGGAACAAGCCAGGGACGAAAACCGCTTTCCACTCGGCCCCCAAGCCGACGGATCAGGCCGCCGCTTTATTTGGGCCTATGGCATCAACGAAGGCGAAAAAATCATCTGACAACAATGCAATGATTCGCCCTTTCTTCGGAGAGTATCCCTATCGGGTACCAAGCTTCAAAGCGGACACAAAAACTGCATTAACTTTTACCCCACTTGACCCTGCAATGCAGGGTCCTTTTTTCAGTGTTCTGCCACGGTAGAGCTTTGAAAAAAAGGTTTTCGTCTCGTGTTGAGATAAACGCCTGCGACTGTGCGATATCAGTCGAAACTTCCTCCAACCATTTTGGTTCGAGGGAAATCCAACCCGCAGGGTGTCACTCCCTGCCGGGGGTGCTGCCTGCAAACTCTGAGAAGGAGTATTTGCCATGCAACAAGCAGCACAGGAAATCAGTATTACCAGTGGCGTGAACGAGAGCCGCTTTCTCGAGCATCTGAAAACCATGTTCTCTACCAGCACGACCGTGTTGGCTGAGGCAATCCAGAATGCACGAAGGGCCGGCGCATCGTCCGTGGAACTCGACTTTGACGACGAAACAGCTTCGCTGATCATCTCGGATAACGGATGCGGTATTTCCGACTTCCGTGCCCTGATAACCGTGGCCGAATCCGGATGGTCGGAAGAAACGATCGCAACTGATAAACCCTTCGGCATTGGATTTTTCAGTGTCAGCTTTGCCGCCGAACAGGTCACGGTGGAGTCGCGCGGCCGCCAGATCACCTTTAGCTCTGGGGATCTGATCGCCAAGCGGAACATCGCCGTTGATCCCTCCAGTTTCATCGGAGGAACCCGACTTACGCTGCGCGGGTGCAAGCTGGGAGCAGGACAGATCGGAAAGTCCATCCGTGATTACGCAAAAGGGTTTGCCATCCCAGTCTTCTGGAGGGGAGAGGATCTGCCGAGGCCACATGCGGTGGAAAACATCAACGGCGCGAATACACCGGTCGGATTTATATCGATTCGAGGCATTCACACCGCTGACCCACTGGAATACGAACCCCATGGAATCGTCTACTGCCAAGGACTGCCTGTAACAGTGGCGAGATTTGATGACGGAATCTATGGCAGAGATTCCAGGCCGATCGTTCATGTTGACCACCACCAGTATCAGCCTCGCATGCCAGACCGCGATGCGCTGATTGATGGGGAGAAGGCCGGGAATGACTTCAGGCGCGAAATCCGTGCGCTCTGCCTTGCCCACATGGAAGCACAGAAGCAGGTAATTTCGGCCGCCGAGTTTGTTTCGGCCTACTGGGACGTGGCTAAAAAGTACGACGCGCTGGAAATTATGAACGATATCCCAGTGCTTCCGAAAAGCGTCCTGTCTTTCGTGGGTGATTACCCGGTGAAGAGCGGTTTCGGGAACGAGTTCATGCACCCGAGCAAGTCCGAAGTCACCCGAGAAGAAGTCGAGTCCGGCGCTTTCGTTCTATGCCAAGGACTGGACTATGAGGATGGCGGGAATGAGTTTGCCAAATACCTGTATGCCCAGGAGAAAGAATGGCTGTTCGTTTCCGACGTTCCCCAGGGGCATTGGGCTCGCAGGCATATCCTCGATCTCGATGAAGCCAGCCTGAAGGTCTGCTGCAAGGTCGTGGCGGAGGAGGATTTCTCCGGATGCTATGCCTCCGGCAAGGTCAAGCTGGTCGACAAGCTGGTGATTGTCCTGAATGGTCAACCGCTGGAAATTAAAGAGCCGGTAGCGCTGGGCTCCGATAATTGGTCGGGCACGATGGTCTTCATGGTACCCAAAGGAACCGGATCGGCATCTCATGTACTGCTTCAGGCATCAGACTACTTGGACGAGAACGATACATACATGGCAACCGATAATAGTCTCGATTGTGAGGCGTTCGACAACCTGGTCGCTATTTTGGCCGGAGAATCGAAGATCGAAACCCTGAAAAAGTGTCTGCTCAGTGCCAACGCAGACAATAAGACCAATCTGCGCGAATCCACCTTTACCGTCAGCATTGACGACGAAGGAAAGATTTCCGTAGAAGAAGTCTGATTCACCTTTTGACCTTCCTCCGGGGAGGTCTTTCTTGAGCGGCTTGCCGTCATTACAGGACGTTCAAGAAAGAAGGTTTATCTCGTGAGAGAAAACGCTTACGGATCTGCGTCATGATCCGCCTATAACTTGCGCTCAAAAATACGCAAAACCTGAATTGCGGTATTGACTGCTCAAAAACCAGTCCCCGCTTTTCAATTCATTGGTGCACCGCAAAGCAAAGCGGGACACACAATCGACGCCGGCTTGTTAGCGACGATCGAATGAATCGGTGAAGCCGAAAAAACCGGCAACACCGCAACCACGCCCAAGAGGTGCCATCCCTCTCGGGCGGCTCCTTTCGGGCTTTTTTATATAGAAAGGAGTTAAAAATATGAGTAACAATGACATCGTAAAAGAGCAGCTATGGCATTTAATCTACGGCACAATTATTTTTGTTGTGCTGGCGAGTGTGGCTGTCGGCTTGGATTTGGCAGCAAATGCGATGCTCCGTTTGGGAGTAAGTTCTTTTACCCACAAGGTATTAGCACTTACTGCCCACAGTATGCTGATAGTCGATACTGTGCTATTCTTTATTTATCTGGCGACATCAAGTGTCAGGCTTATTAAGGAGATGCTGAAATGAAACTTTCAGTGGGGCATCGTAGAATATTGCGGGATAGTCTCCGTATGTATTTTGCACCGCTAGTCGGGGCCTATAGAGCAGTTCGTTCAGAATGGTTAAAAACGAATCGCGACATAACGAAATGTTCCAAACACGGGCATCAAGATATTAAGCATGCCTGATCTGTCGCAGCAAACCGCCCGGCTCCCCAAAGGAACCGGGCATTTTTTTTGCCAAGAAACACCCCAAGACTGATCCTGGCGGAAGGCATGTTCGACAGCCCATGAGCCGTCGATTCCGGCGCGGGCGGTAATGTTCACGGTCGCCGTTCCACCGCTGACAACGCAAGAAGTCCAGCGCCAAGGGATTGTTGAATGGACACTCTGCTCAGACCTGTTCTGACCGCCGCTGGCGGCGATCAAGATCACCGGCCAGACGGTAAGGAACGAAACGTGTCGCGCCGGTAACTGGGTTGATGTGCACGACCCCGCCCTTGGTGTAGTGGATATCCATAGTTGCCGCTACAGGCACATAGGCCTGTTCCATTTTCATCAGGAGCACAGACGGCGCCGACATCACAGTCGCAAAGAAGATAACGGCCCAGGTGATAAAAGGGATAAGAAATATCATGATTTTCCTTTGTTGTGCTGATCTTGCTGGCTTCGACGATCTGCCACGATGGACTGCCCAGCTTTTTGAGGGGAGGGGAAATAGCCGATCGTCCCTGCGACTACCTCTTTACGTGCCACGATCTACGCCTTTCAATGGAACTATCAAATAGTCATCCAGCACCTCGCTGCCCTCCTTTTCCAGAAACCGCTTCACGGTGCGAGTCGATGGTTTGCCTTTGTAGTAGACGCTCACCTGACGGTCGCCGCCGCTCGAATGGATCCAAGCTTGACATCCTCCCCGGCCGAATGCCGAGTATTCCTACCGAGCTACGCCGCATAGCGTAGCCCCTCGGCGGGTAATCGCTTCACAGGCCGGCCTTGCTGCGCCGCATCCTCCACGATCGCATGCCCGGTATTTTCCCCGGCCAGAACCGCGTGACCCGCGGCCAATATATTCTTCGCGGCATTGATATCCGCGTGATCTTCGTGCCCGCATTCCCGGCACCTGAATTTCTCGCCCTTGCGGTTATCCGCATGGACGTGGCCGCAGGCAGAGCAGCGCTGGCTGGTGTAGGCCGCTGGCACCTTGATAAGCCTCCCGCCACGCCACCGCAACTTGTACTCCACCATCCCGGCCCACATCGACCAACCTTGATCCAAGATTGAGCGGTTCAGGCCGGACTTGGCTTTGATGTTGCGGCCCGGTGACTCAGCATCACCTTGGGCGCTGGCGCTCATGTTCCGCACCTTCAGTTCCTCGATGCAGTAGACCGCGTGCGTGCTGGCGATCTCGGTGCTGAACTTGTGCAGGAAGTCCGAGCGCTGTCTGGCGATCTTCTGATGAATCTTGGCGACTCGGGCCTGAGCCTTGCGCAGTCGGCGTGAAGGCTGGAGCTTGAAGTCTTTGGGGAAAGGTTTGTCCTTCGGGATGCCGGCAGCAACCTTGGCCGCCTCGATCTTTCGAGCCACAGTGCGCTGGTAACGGCGCAGCCGGTGCAGGGATTTCTTGTGTGCGTTGAGTGGCGCGACTAGACGTCCATCCGCGGTTGCAAGGAAATTCGTGATGCCTCGATCAGCGGCGCCGATGGCAGTTGCCTCTGGAACGCGCGAATCCGACTGCGACTCGGCCATGATCGAGATAGCCCAGCCGTCCAGCTGGCGAGTCACGGTGACTATCTTCAGCGTGCCCTCAATGTCCCGGCTCTTGCGATAGCGCAGCCAGCCGATCTTGGGGAGCCGCACCCGGCCGTTGGCCTGATCCACTGCAAAGCAGTCCACGTCCGTCTCGCGCACGCCCACAGGCTCGCCGTAGCGCTTGAACTTTGGATAGCCGCCCTGCTTCTTGAAGAAGCGCCGGAAGGCTTCGTCCAGCGATTTGAGGGTGTTCTGGAGCGCATGAACCGGCGCTTCGGACAGATAGGCGGTTGCAGGATCGCTGCGCCACGCAGTGAGCCACTTTGCCATGTCCACATACCCGGCATATTTCTCGCGCCGCTCGCGTCGAGCCTGCTGCTCGGCCAAGGCCAGATTCCAGACCTTGCGGCAGCAGCCGGAGAAACGGCGCAGCTTAGCCTCGGCCTGTGCGTTGCCGCGTAGACGGAAAATGTAACCGCGCCGGATGATTAAACCTTCAACCATGAACTAGCCACGTTTTTTATGGAAAACAAGAGCCAGGACGCACTTCGCCATCCGCGCTATCCTTCCCCTGCATAAATCACGATGGGTGCTGCCTTCTGCAATCATCTTGGCTTCCAAGGCTGCGATCTCCGCTTGCTCCTTGACCTTTGCCTCGGCAAATTCGGCATCCAGATCGGACAGGAAGCAGCGCTCACATAGACCATTACGATTGGTAACCACGCTGCCGGGGTCGAACGCTTGACCGCCGCAGCGGGAGCAGGGGATCACGCGAACCCGCCTCAGAAGGCGATCAACATCGGCCTCGCAGGCTTGATCAAAGGGTTTCTCAGCGTCATGGAGGTATGCAGACCCGCCGTTCGGCAGGGCCACACGGATTTGCAAACCGTGGCCGGGATACATCCAGCAGCACGGCGAAATGCTGGCCGTGACGGAAGCGTCGCCGACCGTTATGGTCTGGGTGTGTTGGCTGTCCAGCATGGGAATTCTCCTCAACAGGTGGAATTAGATTCAGCAAGCCCAGCGCGGCCAGTCCAGAATGGCGTAATCGCCCGCTGGTTGATAAGACGGCCACTGCCCGGTTGTCCGGCACTCTTTCAGCAGGCGCAGCGCTTCGCGGAAACGGCGCATCCCGCGTTCCAGCATCTCCATCGGTGCGCCGTAGAGCGCGCAACCATAAGGAGCCTCTTTCTCGCAGCCCAGAAAGGCGAAGTCGAAGTCGCGCTTGAAAACATGACGCAAACCTTCGAGGTACACCGCTGCTTGCAGGTCGTAATCGTAGTTCACGCACGCGCGGGAAAAAGCCGACGGCGAGGCATCCTCGGTGGTCTTCACGTCCAGACAGATGCCGGTGTCAAAATCGACGCACAGGCAATCCGGGCGTATCTTCAGCCATATCCCGGTTTCCTCGTCCTGCCAGATGATCGTGTGTTCCACCAGCCCGGCCCGAAGCAGGGTGGCCGCAGAAGAATGGAGGCTAACGCTATGGGCAATACCCTCGATGGTCACCATTTGCTCCGGTGTCAGTATCTTCAGGTTGGCATGAGCGATCTCGAATTCCTTGTAATCCTTGGTGCGCTTGTCGCAGGAAGGTGCCGTCACGTAATCACCGGCATACAGATCCGGTTCCAGCAGCCGCGCATGGATAGCCGTTCCCATGAACATGGCGGGCGTTTCCTTGCGAGAAGCCCCGCTCAGATACGCCTGAAAATGAGCTGGCGAGCGCAAAATCTGCTTCAGTCCAGACACCGAAACACAGGTGCGGTCTGCGTGGTACACCTCGTTGGGGATGTCTGGGCGACAATGTAGGTTGCCGAACAACTCCAAGAGGGTGGGAATAACCATCGGTTCCAGTTCTGGAAAGGCAATTTCAGCAACAGCATTCATGAGGCACCTCCGTTTTCTTCATGCTTCCCATGATGCCCAAACAGACCCAGTAAATTTGGAATATGTTTCGCCTGAAATCCGCGCCAATGCTGGATTGAGAAGAAATGGTGCGCGTCCGCAATGGACTGCGCAGTTACGGATAAAAAGCCAGAATTGGCCTGCCCGGTATGCTAGCCTCGTAGGTGCGATTCGTGGTTTTGCGAAGCGCCGAAAGTCATTGCACTGGCAGGCATGACCAGACCTATCCCTGGTAGGGAGTAATCCGTGGAGTTGCTATTTTTGGGAGAGGGGAGAGCGGCATGACGCAAACCGACACCACGTCGAGAGAATTGGTATTCGCAGAGTTCACGCCAGGAACCCTGCAGCAGTACATCGACCTGATCATCAATCGGCTGGTGAAAGAAAACTTGCCGGAGATCGCTGGAATGGTGCGCTTGCGCGGTCGCCTGACCGACCCCGGCAAAGTCAGCGGCAAGATGCACTACAACGTGAAGATCGTGGATGACGGCGGCGCACAGGCAAAAGCCGACATCCCGGCCTCGTTGCTGTCCGGCCGTGGCATTGTGGCGGGCCACCAAGTTGTTGCATCTGGGGTTATCGTCACGCGCGCGACCGCCTATGGAGTCGAAGTCAAGCTGTCAGTAGCGGACATCCAGTTAAGCGCGGAGGAGGCGCCCGTCACAGGCACGGTGACTGACCAGGGGCGCATGACGCTCGATCGGTTGCGCGGCATTCGGATGGTACGCAACGAGTTCCCCGCTCACGACACAATCACGGTGGCGCTGATCCAGTCCACATCGGCACACGCCCAGGTATCGAGGGATTGCCTTGCCGAACTGGATAAGTTGGGAAACGTTCTGGTGATCAATCCGATCCAGGTCAATATGCTGGACCCTGTGGCCATTACCAAGGCCATTGCACAGGCCGACGCGGATCTGCTCATCATGATTCGCGGGGGAGGGGATTCTGGAGACTTCGAGGTCTTCGACGATCCTCGTGTTGTTCAAGCACTGTCCAACCAGACAGCGCACCGTGTTATGGGCCTCGGCCATTCTGGCAACGCTACCTTGCTCGACCTGGTTGCAGACTATAGCGCCAACACGCCGGCACAGGCTGGCGGCTACGTCAGGGAGCGGATCGAGCGGCGGCAGCGACTACAGGGCGACATGGGCAAGGACCTGCGCCTGGCCAGAGAACGTATGGAGTCTTTGGAGAAGGAGCGCAACACCGCGCAAGCGCAGGCAAAGTCCGCGACGGATTTGCTGGAACAGGTCAGCGAACGGGCAGCAGGCTTCCCTCTTTGGGCCGTGGCGGTGGCATTCGTCATCGGCGCAGTGGTGGCCTGGCTGATCCGCTAGTCGAGAAAGAAAGGTTCTGGAAGGGTGGCATAAGCCACGTAAAGGGGATGTTTCGGGCTGCCGTCGGCGTTCTGTCCAAGTGAGTAGGGCGTAGTGCCAGCAGACCGCAGCATGTCCACCACTTCGCGGGCGCGTCCAACATGAGCGCCGTGGTTCCCCCAAGCACACAGAACCATCCCAGCATCCTTGATCGCGTCAAGAATTGCCGCATCGTTATCTGGGCCGACCGGGTCATCGGTGGTATAGAGCGCCGCAGGATCGGTTGATACCAGGGAAAAAATGTTGGTCACTTGCAGTCCGCCGTAACCCATGGCTATCGCCCGGCGCTGGCATCGTTCCACGGTGGGATCGTTCTGGGCAGCGTCTGCAATGGACGGGTTGAGCATGACCATGACCAGGGGCGGCTTGCTGCTGTCCCATGTTCGCCAGAGACGGTACCGGTATCGTTTACAGGGTGAGAAAATAGCGCCGGCAGTGGTAAAGAGGTCGGCGATTTGCGTCATGTGTAGCTACTGGGAATTTCGCATAAAATAGAATTGCGAGTCTATCGAACGATCATGCCATTAGCAACCGGTTAGACCCCGAACATGGCCGCGATATGATCCTCTATCGAGGATGCTGGGCGGAAGGCCGCTGGCGATCTTGCCATCTTGCCAGCCCGGCTGGACAGCCATTTCACCGCATTTGAATGATCCAGCGGGGTTGAAATACACGGCCCGGGCCTGGGGTAGCATCCGGCGATTCGATGTTCGCTCTTGATGCAATAGCCGCCGCCGTCGACGGACGACAGGATAAATTCTACTTCCTGCCGGACGCCGCGGGTGCTGCACAGAATGACGCGATCGGTTTCCATGCTGCACCTGGTTTAGGCTGCTAACAGATCTTGTTGCTCTCCAGCAGAATCCTCCTGTGGATCTGCACCCTGGGGTTCGCCGCCCTTCAGCTTGTCGGCCAGACTATCCAGACCGCGCAAGCCGCTATGCTGGAGTTGCTGGCTGGTGGCGGTCAGTAGATCGTCGTCAGACAGCCATTCGTCCACGTCCTCGATCTCGTCAGCAAAGTCGCCATTGGCCAAGCCATCGCTCAGAGCTTTTTCGAGCCCTTCGAGGGACAAGCCAGCCTCGGACATCGCGGTTTGATACCTGTTCGCCTCCTTGATAGCGTCCAGCAGGGACATGCCGGGGCGTTGCACCAGGTCAGCGAACTGGAACGGCTCACGAAAGGACTGGGTGGTGGTCTTGCTCTCCATGACCAGCATCATCGGCATACCGGCGATTCGGCCGCCGGTCAGCCCGTGCAGCTCGGACAAGCGCGTGGCCAGATAGTTAAGCGAGTTGTAAGAGGTGGTGCGCAGAATAAACACGCCCAGCTCGTCCGACTGCCCTTCGACCTTGAAATAGGCGCGAGACATGTTTTTGCAGCGCTGGCGCTGGCCATATTCGCAACCTTCCGGGCGTGGGCAGGCGATATCCTGGACGCCATCTTCTGTGGCGCGCCGGGCCTTCTCGCCATTGCCGGCGCATAGCACGCGGCCAGACTTCACGTCGAAGGCGCTGAAGCGGTTATTGAGGTTGAGATTGACATCGTTGAACGCGATTGTCACCGGAATTGCCCGGAGCTTTTCGTCGGACTTGGCGTGCCGCGCCTCCAAGGGATGTTTGCCCCAGGAGCGATCGCGCTTTTCCTGAACCAGAGTGGTCAGGCTGAAATGATCGTCCTTGACAGGCAATGTTTTAGAATCGGCCTTAACAACCGTGTGTCCCATGGTGATACGACCGATGACGGGAGGGGTGAGGGTGACGCCTTTTACGAGATTGAGATTCATGATTCGCTCCTTGATTTAGAAAAGGGTGGCCAGCACTTCGCGGCTTGCCGGGGAGAGGTCGTTGATAGAGGTTTGAGGACGGCGCGGCGCCGGGGATGGCTTGGGGGCGGGCCGGGGCGTTGGGGTGGCGTTACCCGCAAAAGCATGGTCGCTGAGGACCGTATAGGCATCGCGCTGGCTTTGTTTGTCGCGGCAAATCTGATCTGCCTCAGCGTGCGCCAGGCCTTCGGAGACGGGGGATTTCGTGAATTCCTTGCCGTTTTTCAGGGAACCGGACGGGCCATATTCCGTATAGACACGGCACAGGGCGGTGGAGCCGTCCTGTGCGATGGTGATACGGTAATCCTTGTTTGAACCGTTCATGGTGCATCGCATGTCGATGCGCCGGATGACGTTGCCAATAAAGGTCGGGCGGGCCATTTGTTTCTCCTTTGAACTGCTTTAATTATGAACAAGCGGCCCCACCAGGTTTGGAATTTCTAAGGCCAAATCGCCAAAAAACAGACAATGCGCGCCATCCGTAACGGACCAATTATTCGAGTCCGCCGGGCGCAAAAAAAGCCGTGCATGACGGCCAGAAAAGTAATTGCCAAGAAAAATGGCGCTGTGTGGTTTCTTAATTCGAGATTCGGGGGGTCGATCAATTCGACATTATGCGGAGCCCATTCGCATTGCCGATCGTTCACGTAGGTTGACACCTTTATCCATTGGAAAGGAAACGCATCTTGAAACGCAATAACCCGCCCCAAACCATCCGGGCATATAGCTTCCTGACCAATAATCGGGTGCTCGAATTCGTGCGCCATGTTTACCCCTTTCATGCCGCGACCAGTCGCAGTCATTAACCTGAATACCGCCTGTTTATTAGGCATTATTCTATTTTTATCTGATTGCAATGGAGATATTTATCCATCGAGCAAAGGTATCCACAGGCTTGTCCACTGAAACCGTGGATAACCCGATCTGTTGCAGACCGCCGCACTGATAGAGACTCCGTTCGTCCATACCTACGCAAAGCTAACCATAGGTAGCTTTGCTGCTGGATTCCTGCTTCACCGAGGCTGGTTTCGCTCTGGTCACAAGACCAGAGCCAGAGCCTTCCTCTCCACAGGCTGACACGGTGGAACTCACCGCCAGATTTTTTAGATTGACTGCTGCGTTCACATCGCGGTCGTGAACTACGCCACAAGCCGAACACTCCCAGCCACGCGCCGACAGAGGTAAGGTTTCCAACTTGTTTCCGCAGCCAGAACACGTCTTGCTACTCGGATACCAGCGATCAGCTACTACCACCATGCCGCCGCGTTGGGCTGCTTTGTATTCCAGTTGCCGCCTGAACTCGAAGAAACCCATATCAGACACCGCCCGCGACAGGCGCCTGTTTTTGACCATACCCCTCACGTTCAAATCCTCTATGCCGATGGTGTGAAACCGGCGCGTGAGATCGGTCGTGAGTTGATGCAGGGCGTCTTTGCGGATGTTGCCGATTCTGGCGTGCAGCTTTGCCAGTCTCACCTTTGCCTTCTTCCGGTTCTCCGAGCCTTTACCTTTGCGCGACAGCCCACGTGACAGCCGTTGCAGCCGACACAGTAAAGCCTTGTGCGCCTTTGGCCCTGTGATGATTTCTCCCGTTGAGAGCGTTGCCAGTGCCGATACGCCCAAATCCACACCCACCACACCTTGGTTTTCGGCTTTGGCCGGGTGAAGATCGTCCGGGGCATCGACGGTGATGCTGACAAACCAGCGGTCAGCCACACGGGAGACCGTGGCCGACATGATTTTGCCGGTGAAACGCAACGTCTCACGCATACGCACCCAGCCAAGATTGGGGATGCGGATGCGTGAACCATCGACGCTGAATTGGTCATTGGTCAGGCCGAATCTGTCATGCAGACCCTTCTTTCTGAATTTCGGATACTTTGCGCGTCCAGCAAAGAAGTTCTTGAAGGCCGCGCCCAACTGGATGATCGCCATCTGTGGCGCGTTCTTGGTCACTTCCAGCATCCAGGGAAACTGCTCGCCCTTGATGCTGTTGAGCGTTCGGCGCAGGGCCATTTGCGATGGTTTTGGCAAGGCAGGGTCGGTCTTGCACGTCTCATATTGGCGCTGCCACTCGGCCAGCGCCCAGTTGTAGGCGAAGCGCGCCGTACCCGCCGCACGAGCGAAGTAGGTCGCCTGTACGTTGTTGGGGTCGAGCGCGATTTTATGGGCAATCAGCATGATGCGGCATCCACGGCCTGCTTTCTGCTTTACGCCATCCAGAAGTTTCTTGTTCTTGCGGCTGCGACTGCCATACAGCCGAGCCGAGAATACCCTTAATGACTTGCCACCGGATCGGCCTGTATCTTCTCCCAGTGCGTAATACGGGACTGATCCCGTATTGCCACCCGGCTTCCGCGCTGGATTTCCGTCCACCACTTGAACCAGATGCCGCCCTTATGGAACGCCTCGCCAAGATTCGTCATGACGACCTGGCCCTCCAGCGGCAACCGAAGGCTGATGGGTTCAAGGACGATCAGCCACGACGAAGCATCACTACCGGGATTACCGCGTACCCGGTAGCGCACGATGGTATCGGGATGCACTTTTTTCAGCGAAGTGGCCACGGTTTGCGCCATGCTTTCGCTCTCTGCGGATACAGCAACCAGCACTTTTTTGGTGGCCGCATCTAGCACTTCAACTGGAACATTCATGATTCACTCCTCAATTTCTACGCCGCCTTCCGGCTTTCTTGCTCAACCGCCGCCACCGGACGGATCAACCGCCAAGCCTCCGGGCTGACCGGGATGGACGAGGCACGCCCACTTTCCAGATTGAAAAACACACCATTCCAACCGATACGGCCATTCCGCAGGGCTTCCGCAAGCCACGCGAAAATCCACGATGCCGCCATCGCGTTGGTTCCGATGCCTTGCCGCATGATGCTTTCACGCGCAGAGCAGGAGGGCGCGTTGTCGTCATCCCCGGCGATAATCTCAGGGTAAAGCTCGGTCACAAGGGGCAGGCGCATGGGGTCATCGGCAATACGCTTGCCGTACTGACCCACGATCACTTGGGCCGACACAGCATCGTTGCCAGAGTCGATCCACCAGACCGTGTTATGGGCATCACGAACGAAGGCGTCTATTTCACGCCGCGCCGCCTTGCTGTCCACGCATCCGATGATGAAATCGGCCTCATAGCTGCGAATCGAGTCGCGGGTGAAGCGTTCCGGCCTGTCCTGCCAGGACAAGCCATGTGCCACGTTTATGCGATTCACCATCACCGATGCCTTGTTATGGCCAACATCAGGAAGGAAGAAGTTTTGCCGCAGGCAGTTATGTTCTGCCACGGTGTCATCGTCCCAAACCGAAACCTCCAGCCCGTGCGGGTGACCCAGCTCAATGAGGCACTTTGACAGGGACGGCAGGCGCGGGAGCAACTGCGACCCGGTGCCGCCGCAGCCGATCACATGAATCTTGATCGGGCGGTGCAGAATGTCGTCTGGAAGGATATGCAGGTTAGCGGGTTCGGTCATGATTGGTTCTCCGTTCCGCCATCAGTAGCGGTAGGACTATGATCTAATATTGACCTCACAAATTCTGATAAATCTATCGAGAGTCCCATCATGGACAGCCGCATCGCAACGGAAGGCGTAGGCCGATCCAGATTGCCCACCACAAAGGCCAGCTTGGCATCGTCCGCGCGGTCGTCCTTATCGTCCGTGCCGCTGAAAAAGGCGGGGAAAGCGCCGTGTGAGTGGCAATCGACCACAGGGAGACAAGAGGGTGTGGCATTAGGGCGGTGATACTGGATATGTTCGCGTCCACGCGAGATGACATGAGGCTCAACGTAGCCAATAGCACCTTGGTCGGGGTCGAAAGTGAGCCATGCCGCATGTTCGTCAGGGGCAAGCTCGGCTGCGCGTCCGATGAAACGGCGCAACCCGGCAGCAAGGGCGCGGCGGTGCAGATTGATCTTAAACAGCGCGGGAACTTGTCCGTAAGGCATCTTGACGGCAACCCCCGACACTTTGGAGATTACGTGCAGCCAAGGTCGCAGCACCTCAACATGTACTCCATCCTCTGCCATCAGAAAACGGTGGCCATCGCTGTCCAATAGAGCCAGCGGTTCGTAGCGCGGACAGCAGACCGTGGGGCAAACTGTCTGGAGAACAAGGTCAAGCTGGTTCATCGGTCGGGCATCCTGTCGGCATCCAGTTTGTCCACCAGCAGGCCGAGCGTCATCCCCTTGATGGGGCGCAGGACGCGCTCTGGAAACTTGCGGAACTTGCCGTCCAGCAGGTCGCGTGAAAAGGCGTGGATTCCGCCTTTGTAGTTGACTGGCTTGGGGTGGTTGGGATGGCTGAACGCACTCTCCCAAAAGCCGCGCTCCCACCTCGCCACGGAATCTGCCATCGTGCTGTCGGGTAGCGGCATGGAACCCGTACAAACGGTTCCCGAATCCCATACGTTCATCAGCGGGGCATGGCAGAGCGGCGTGGATACGTCAGGGCGATTTTCACCCTTGACCGCAAAAACCCACATTTTCTGGCCTTTGGCCGCGAAGATCAGTCCGGGGGTCAGACCCTCCCCGTTTCGCTGACCTACCGCGATATGCCGATCTTCCTCTGTAACTCGCGTGTTGAAGAAGTAGGTGCGCTTGCCGGGGCGTTGCCACCAGACAACGTGTTCAGGCCCAACGGACAAGATGGTCTCAGGCAGGACACCGGAGCGGGTGCGATTCGATTCCAGAAGCCCGGCTGCGACCTGCCGCAAGCTGTCACGGTCTGCCGGACGGCCTGCACGGATAACCGGAGCAGCACCGGGAGCGCAATCAACCGGGTGGATGGTGGCATAGCGAAGCTGCTCGTAGCCGCCGCCAGAACCATACAACAGGATCGCGGTTTGCAGCGTCACGCTGCGGGCATCAAGGTCGTGTGTTACGAAGCTCATCATGAAGTTCCTTGGCTGCAATTAGCGCCTCGTCCAAGGCGCGGAGGACTTGTCCAGTATGACGAATGCGCGGGAGCGATTCTTGAATACCTGCCACATCGGGGCGGAACATGACACATCCGACCCACGGCGGATATTCGCCGCGCTCGTCCTCGTACCGATGATGGTCATCAATGATCTGATTGAACTGCCCCTCTTCATCCCACTCGATCACCACAGGCGGCTCGTTGGGATAAGAAGCCTCCCCATATTCATTTTCTTCTTCGGGGGTATCCAGAAACACACCTTGAATGGAATTGATCTGGTGCAATTTCAGAAGGGCGGTCAGCAGGCGTCCAACAGGGCGGTCAGCAAGACGCTCGGCGTGCGCCGCAAAGTCATCAGGTTCAACACGTGGCAGTTCTGGCGCATAGCCGTTAAAAGCCCATTCAGGAACGCCATCGAACAGCACGTCACGGCGCGGCACGTCAGCGTCCTCGTCGCCCATTTCCTCGATCACCAAATCTTCGTTGTCCTCACCCATCCAGTAAATGTTCTGGCACATTTCCATCATGCCGGATGGGGTATGTGGGCAACCGAAACGCACTAGCACCTGATCCAGAAACCCCAAGGCCGTGCGGCCCAAGCCGGGGCACTCGTTCTCGATGGCTTCAAATGCGCGCCCGACAACAATCCACTCAGGACGGTCGGCATTGATCGCCACGCCGACCAGCGGTTCCTTGTCTGCGCTGGTGAATTCCTCGTCGCCAGAGGTATTGGGAAGGATCAGTCTGGCGTAGGCGGAAATCAGGCGGAACTCGTAATCGCTCCCAACAGCCCGTTGCCAACCCTTCTCGATCAGAACTCGGATGGCGCTTGCACTCATGCGCGTCCGGCGCAGACCAGCCAGGTCATCATCAGCAATCATCCCCATTTGGCTCATGGCCAGCACCAGCCGCAAGTGACGCTCTCCTGCGGGGGCGAACTCGATGATCGCCGGGACTTCCGGCGCGAATGTGGGCAGGGTCAAAAGCATGGCGGCACAAACTCAGGGGAGGGCGCTACGATCACTTTGGCGCGATTGTGAGCTTGGGCAAGCTCCCGCACGACACCTGCCACGTCACGCTCGGCAGGGCCGTAGCGAAGGCCGCCGATGCCGCGAGAACGCTTTGCAGAGGGTTTTGTCTGCCCCTTCACCATGTCGCTCAGAACGGCCTCGATCATCACCTCAAAGGCATCGCGTTTCATGGGTCAGCCTTTGGTTCCAACGCTGCGCTTGAATTCCCAAATCTGCGCATCACCCTCGAACTGACCGCCTTCAACTGCGGCATTAACGAGGTCGCCATGAATTGCCGAATAGAACGTCTTGACCTGTTCAGGGGTGAGCTGTGGATCAGGATCAGGCAAAATTCGACCATTGAACAAAAAGCGCCGAACTGTGGGGGTTGCGGTCAAAGCCATGAAAATCTCCTTATTCTCAAAGTAGGTGAAAAAATTCTCGTAAAGTAGAAAACGGCTCAGAACAGGTCTTGAGTCACCTCTGCTGTCGTGACCACACTGGCGGCAGTCGCCGGGGCCGGAGCAGCCTCGGGAGCAGCGGCAACCGGGGCTGGCGCTGCCGTGACCACCTCGTCCTTCACAGGGACAGGAACCGCCGCTACCACGTCATCGACCAGAGCCGGTGCCGTGGCTAGAACCGCATCCAGTTCTTCGCCCGTTTCTTCATTCTCACCACCAGTACCGCAGCAACCTGTCTCCGGCAGATCGTCCAGCAGGGACGGCGTGGTAGGCTTGGCCGCCACGACCTTCGGCGGGGTTGGGGTGCTGGCCTTGCCCGGAGTCGGCTTCTTGGATTTGTCGGCAGCCTTCTTCTTGGCTTCATCGGCAGCCGTTTTGGCATCTGCTTCCGCCGCTGCCAGCGCCTCGCTCAAGGAAGCGGTTACAGTGCTGCGGGTGGTTACCCATTGGGACAGAAATCCAGCCAGTTCGGCATCCAGTTCCTCCGGCATACCTGCGCAGGAAAACGGGGTGACGAAGGCCGAATCTTCCTTGTCGCTCGTCTTGATCGGCTCGATATAGACTTTGATGCGGCCATCTTTTGCCGAGGACAACAGGATATGGATGCCGCGTTCCGCCAACAGCGGTTGAAGTGCTTTGAACATTTGCGAATCTCCTTTATTGGTGCGGGTTACAGAGACATTTTGCCTATCTGAAACCCGATTTTCTGGATTAACTTTTAACGGTTTAGGAACGCAGGGGCATGACAACAGCGAGGGGATATTCCCTGTCCTTTGGGCGCACGGTAATGGCCCCGGCAGAGCCGGAATACCCGATGCGGACACCTTCGGCAGAGGAGCCGATGGTATTGACCGCATCGGACAGGAAGTCGATGTTGAAGCCGATTTCGCAGGGGGTGTTCGAGGTGGATGCCGAGTCAACTTCGCAACGTCCGGCCTCACCACGCGAAATGGCGGTCAGACCATTAGCGAAGGTGATTTCAACCTTTTTCTTGAGGACGCCCTTGTCCTGGCCGTCCTCAATGGTCGCGCCAAGCATGGAGAGGGCATCCCGCAAGCGGTTGGTGGCGATGTCCACGGTATCTTTGGTGGCAGGGATAACACCGCGCCAATTTGGAAACGCGCCGTCAATACCGTTGGCCAGCAGCACCGTGGAATCCTCAAAGGTGAACTGCACGTCTTTGGCTCCGATGGTCAGGGTCACGTTGCCACCTTGAGCCAGCAGCTTCTTGGCGAGGAGCGCGGATTTGCGCGGCACGATGACGTTGCGCGGAGCCAGCGTATCGGCTCCCTGAATCGGTTCATGGGACACGACCATGCGGCTGCCGTCCGTACTGACCAGCCACAAGCCATCCTTGTCGAAACTGAACAGAGCACCATTGAGGAATACGCGCAGATCGGCGCTGCTCATCGAACTGGATACATCCCCAATCATTTCAGACAGGCGATGTGCCGCCATCGTAATGGACATGCGCTCCCCCTTGGCCTGAACCATGCGGGGGTAGTCGGCGGCAGCCAGAGTCGGTAGACGGAAACGAGAACGACCGGATTTGACCAGCAGCGTACCCTTGCCCTCGACGCTGATTTCAATGTCCTGTTTATCAGGCACCGCCCGGATCAGGTCATGGAAACGGCGCACATCAACGGCGATTTCCCCGCCCGTCTTGACCTCACACGGCGACAGCGCCCGTGCCAACATCCCGGTATCACTGCATAGCAGGGAGAGTTGTCCGCTATTTGTCGTCTTGAGTAACACCATGCCAAGCATGGGGATCGTGCCACGAGTATCGGCAGCGCCAGCTACCAGCGCGAGGTGAGAAACGATCCGTTCTTTGGTTGTACTGATCTGCATGATTTTCTCCTATGGTTAGATGGGAAGCGGCTTGTAGCCACGTCATCCATAGGTAAAACGATACAGAGCAGCAACCGGTTTTTCTCGGAAAAGTAGAACCCGGCAGCCCATCTGCAATGGACAATCCTGGGGAAATTATTGAGAGAGCCGAAGGATGCGTGGGCATTACGAGAATGAATTGTGAGCCAACTCAAAGGACAGGCAAACCCAAAGCTCCTCTGCGGGAGTGCAATGGCCAAAAATTTTCTATGATCTTTTTGGGTTTGTTGGAACCCACTAGTGCAGGTAGCCAGCGAATGGGAGTCCGTATTGAGCGGAGAACCACTCGACCATTTCCTCACCAGTCTTAAATCCATCGGCTATCGCCAGTGCATCGAGGTCGCTGTGAACGATATGCGCGGGCTTGCCGTTTTCGGTAATGCTGGCGTATGGTTCTCCGCAGGCGTGACGCCCTATCTCAATCGGAAGCACGTCGGTAATTGTCCCTTCGCCGAGCTTCCGGCAGGAGGATGTCCGCTGGCCTGTGTAGAGGTAGGCTATAGCGCCTCGGTGTGCACCTCTCGCCGTCTGGCGAATCGTTTGCCGTTTCTGTCCGCTCTCCACGACTGGTGCAAATTGCTTCTTGAAGTTGTAGGCTGGCATGTCAGTCCTCCGTGGTTAGTGCCATCGAATAATGGGGTTCATTTTCATGGAATTCTGCTTTCTTGCTCGCGTCCGCGCGAACCTGGTGATCAACCGATCCTCTTCCACCGGGGTAACGCCACTCGATGTAGCAGGCTTTGCACCAGCTGGTAAGTCCATCGCCTTTGTCGCCAGTGGAATAGAAGAATTCTGAATCTGCCGGCCAATAGTCCTTGCACCTCGGGCAGCGTTTTTCAATTGTTCCATCTTCGTCTATATGAAATTTGCCGCTCATCAGCCGTTTCCTTAATAAGGATTCGGATACGACAGCGAGCTTGACTTGGTCTCCGGTGACGCGCGCACTCATTGGGCAGGCTCCGGGTATTGATTCCATTCCTGCCCGTCGAGCAGGCGGCCAGCGGTTTTTGTTCCGCAGCGATATACATGCGCATCACCTTCCCGAAACGCCGATCGGTCGTTGCCGTCGTGGTATGCGCCATCCAACGACACCCACCCACCTGATTTGGACGCATCTATCTGTTCGTTGGCGACTTGCCCACCAAGGAATTCGCCGTGCTGCTTGAACAGAAAAGGCACGCCGGCCGCAGAACATTGATCGCGCAAACTGCGCGCCCAATCCGGGTGCATCGGGCGAGCCTTGTGGCTGGATTCGCCACCGGTAACCATCCAATCGATACCGGCATCGTAGCCAGTCCAAGATGCGGTTCTTCCACAGTGAGGGCATAGCGGGATAGTTTCGCCATTACTGACAAATGTCTCGACATCGCCATCAGAAACATAATGGGTATCAGGGCAGACATCCGGGCAAGTAACGCCTGTTGGGTTGAGCCAGCGCGACAAGCCCACCGATCCCAGCAACGGCTCGGCGCTGATCCACCTCACAGCGGCAGGCGTCTGCAACAGCAGAGGAATTCGTTCATCGGCAGCGGCTTGATCCTCGACCGAGACACCGAGCCACACGTTCTCGATGGGCCAACCAGGATCTGATTCAGGACAAACACGATCCTTCGCAATTTCCAGAGCTGCGCCCCAGATGCGATCACCTACACGACAGTCTGTTAAATAGCGAAGCATCCGCTCAGGCCGCTTCGTTAGTACCTGGAACGTGTGCTGCGGCGCCAGCGCCATGACAGCGAACACCCGGTCAATGAACTCGACCGGCACGTTTTCATGGAACAGGTCACCCCGCGGGCACACGAAAATCTTCCTGGGCTTCTTCCAGTGCAGTGGTTGTTCCAGCGTCTCTGGATGGCAACGCACATCGGTGAAAGCCAGACCGTAAAATACGCTCTTAGGATTCTTTGACCAGCGAGCATCCACCTCGCGCTCGGCGTAGCAGTTTTTGCAGCCGGCGGATACCTTGGTGCATCCGGTTACGGGTGACCAGGTGGCATCGGTCCAGAGAATTCCTGACTTGGTGCTCATGCCGGTTCCTGGGCGCGGAGAAGGGATAGCTCTTCAGTCAGTCGCCTGATTTTCCGTTCGGACTGGTCCGCAAGATGTTGCATCAGTTGGGATGCGCACTTTTCGTTTTTGAGGTCATGAGTGAGGCGTGCCACTTCCGCCTCCAGCTCTTTAATTCGTTTTTCATGATGAATACACATAATCTCTCTTTATAAGGAGTTGATTTACAGCGCCAATCGCATAACGAATAAAGGCGGTTTGCCTGCTGTGGCGAATTTTGTTCGACCAATTCGAAAGCAATGTAGGCGTTCCCGTCACTTCAGTTTCTTCAGTCTGCCAGTTATGCCTATGGTTTTCTGAAAAGAAAATTTCGTGGATTAGCGCGTTTATCGAGGCGGCGACTCAGGCGCAATTTCGTGGATGATCGCGGGAGTGTGGTTACGTTGTATAAGGCGGGCGGTAGCACGTTTTGCTTCATCCAACACCGGATTGCCCGTGGGCACCAGGACAAACACGGGCTTGGCCTGGTCGCCGGAAAGAATGGCGTAGTCGGCCAGAGCCAAGTCCGGCGGCGAATCGAAGCGGAGGGGGCGCATGAAACCGATACCACGTTCCCGAAAGCCGGTCGCAATCTCGGCTTCCAGTGCGGACCCGCACGGGAGATATTGCTTGTCCGTGGGGCGCAGGCCGAGATTGACCACGTTGATGTTGCCAGCCTGACGCCCGGGTTTGACTCTGGCGATACACAAAGCGTACTCAGGCGGGGATGTGATGATTGGTGCGCCATACCGGGACTCAATCTCGACGGCGGTGTCGTCGCTGATCCACAAGTCCAGACCGGGAAGGTGCTTCAATGACAGATGCCAACTGTAGCCGCGATGCCGAAGCTCTTTCAGTGGGGCGCAGAGGAGGGCGGTGCCATGATGGGCGGCGACGAACGCGCGCGCTGCTGCTTCCCCTTTGCTGGGCCGCTGACGGTCGTAAGGCTCGGGAACAAAAAGCCGGTTCGCAAGGGACGCGCCGTCAACCAGGAAGTTTTGTGCCGCCTCAAGAAGACGGTTCCTGGCCTGCGCCCAAGATCGGGAAGCCTCGTCCGGATCTGTCCGGTTGAGATTTGCCTGTTCCAGCAGGAGATCCATTACCCCATCAAGGCGCACTTCAGACGAGGGGAGGGCAATTCGTCCACGCACATCCAGGGCGGCGCGTATCCGCATCAGCCCTTCCTCGGTTTCAACCAGGGCGCCTGGCGCATAGCACCCGGCCCCGGAAAGAAGGTTGGCGTCCTCCGTGGACTCGCAAGCAGGGTCATGCAGGAAGCCGCTGCCGGGCATGCGGGAAAGATAGTAAAGGGAGCCGCGACGGCCCACATACATTTCGACGCCTTCTTGGGTACACATGCACCGGGGACGCAGGCCGCTGCGATAGTCCTCGGCCAGCAGCATTTGTCCAGCGCGAGTCGAGGAAAGCCACAGGGCAGTGTGAACACCACGGCCGACCGCGATACGCTGAACAGGGAGGCTCACCCAGAGGCCTCGTCGTTGTATAACCGCAGACCATGGTGCGGCAGCCCGGCCATCTCGCGGAAACGGGCAAGGGCGGTGTTGCGATCCACCCATTGCAACAGATGCGCCAAGCCCTTGGCGCTCAATGGGGCGCTCAACAAGCCGCGGCCGCCTGCGTCATAGTTCGGCGCGGTGGCCAGCATCCGTTCTGGTTGGGTCTGACACACCGAGTAATGTCCACCGGCTGCCAAAAGTACCGCATGTTCTCCCTCGCGAACCTGGTGGTGCATCACAACATCGTAGTTGGGGACAAAGTTAATCAATTTTTTCATTCTTTTGTTTTTCGTTCTTGTTATTTGTTTGTCGTAATTTAGGACGCTCGCGCCGGCTCCAGAGGTTCCGGCAGGATTCAATATTCGTTTTTACCGGGGTCGCCATCCCGCACTCTGAATTGCAGCAGCTGACGCGATATCCGTCGTCATGTGCCTCGACCTGCGCATCGGAGCCGCAGCACGGGCAAGCCCGGAGCGAATGATCGACAGGGGTCGCGGATGCCATGCCCGCCAGCAGCGCGAACTCATCTGGCGTAAGCCCCAGGGCTTCGCAGGCGTACTGTCGAAAGAACATGGCCAGACCCGGAGCCGAAAACCGCCGCCACAGGGAAGCAACCATGGCCAGCGACCGGGCACTGGCTTCTGGAATACGCGAGCCACGAACAACCGCATCGACAAGGTAAACCGTCAATGTCGGCGCTTGGTCAATTAGACTACGGAACGCATCCGGCCCCTGCTCCCGCACCAGGCTGTCCGGATCGTGGCTAGCAGGCAGGCGGCAAAGCCTGACTTCGTGATGGTCGCTGACAAAGGAAGTCAGCAGCTCGGCGGCACGCCAGGTGGCCTTGGCCCCGGCCGAATCCCCATCGAAGCACAGCACCACCTTGTCCGCGAGCGACAGCAGCAGTTCGATCTGAGGTTCGGTCAGGGCGGTACCGCAAGTCGAAACGATATTCTCGATGCCGTTTTGCGATGGCGTAACCACGTCGAAGAAGCCTTCGCAGACGATGACGGTCTGTTCCTGGCGGATGGCCGCCCGGGCTTGTTGCAGTCCGAACAGGACGCGACCTTTCTGGTACAAGGCCGTCTCCGGGGTATTCAGGTACTTCGGGCCTTCTGTGCCGAGGCGTCGACCGCCAAATCCGACAACATTTCCATCTATGTCCCGCACGGGGAAGAGCAGGCGGTTGCGAAAGAAGTCATAGCAGCCCTTCTTTTCACGTTTCCGCACCGCCAGCCCCACTTCCAGCAACCCGTCCCAGTTGAGGCTGCGATCATCGGTCAAGGTGTTCCAGGCTTCGGGCGCGTAGCCGATGCCGAAGCGCATGATCGTGTCGGCATCTACCGCACGGACGCCCAGCTCGTCCATGCCGGTTACGCCGGCGTCGCTCAGGAGAAGTCGTTGATACTCGGCACAGGCACGGCGCAAGGTTTCAAGCTGACGCTCCATGCCGGACGGCATCTGGCGCTCCCTGGTTTCATCGGGAATGGCGATCCCATAGCGCGCGGCAAGGGAGCGAACCGCCTCCGGGAAGGACATGCCATGTCGGGCCATGGTGAATTCGATGGCATTGCCGTGTGTTCCGCAGCCGAAGCAATGATAGTGGTCGTGAAAGACCTTGAAGCTGGGCGTCTGCTCATCATGGAAGGGGCATAACCCCTCATGGGTGCCGGATCGTTGGGCAAGCGGTATCTGCTCCCCGATATAGTCGGGCAGATTCACGCTGGCCAGCACGCTATCTATAAGGGATCGGGCAATCATGAGCGCAAATTAGCTGTGATTGGCCCAGTAAACAACGGCCACAACCCAAAACTGCTGTCAACGCCGGGTTTTCGGCGTAATTTCCCCATCGGCAAGCGCCGGTCATCGTGCAATCATTTGTCACTGTTATAGATTACATTTGGACGACGAGAAATGGCGCAACCCACCCCAAAGTTGATTCCTATTGCGAAATGGATGAAGAAAAGCTCCATGCATTTCTTCGAACGTAACCCGAGCGCACTGGCCGCGCCTGGATTTGTCCCTCTCTGCAACCAGATGGTGCTGGATATCATGGCCACCGGGTTCGAGCCTTTCTCCAGGGACACGTACTACATCACCTGCAGAGCCAGGATGATTCTGTCCAACAACCTGAAGAGCGACGTCTATCAGGAGGACGAAGTATTCAAGGCCGAGACGGCTATCAACACGCATCTGGATCGCCTGCATAACTACTTTGATACCCGGATTGCCCAGGGTGAGCAGAAACTGGAGCTGGGCGGCTTTGGTAGCGACGAAATCCAGCGCCTGGTGACCAACTACGAGACCAGGAGCGTAACCAACGCGGTGACCCAGTATCTCGAAATTCTGGCCAAGGCGGATCTTTACCTGACGATCCTGCACTACCTGTGGGTGACCAGCGAGCTATCCGACAGTCCGGACGAAGCGATGCGGGTGAAGCTGAACACGGAGCGCGAGGTGCGCCAGAACTTGTTTGGCATAGGACGCTTTTCTAGCCAGCATTTCCGTAACATCCAGCGTATTTGCAACGGCGTTCTAGACGAACGCCAGAAGGATCGTGAGCGGCAGTCCGAGCGAGACAAGGCCAAGGCGGCCGAGCGAGCCAAGCGGCAGGAAGAGGAGAAGGCCCAGCGGCAGGCTGCCGCCGAACAGCGTCGCAACGAATCCCGCGAGAAGCGCAAATCCGCCAAGACACAAGCCATTTCCACCGCCCAGTCCGACATGGACAGCCTGAGTGCCGCGGTCCCGGCTTAATGCGAGATGACACTTCAACTCAATGATGCGCAGAAGGATGTCGTAGAGTCTGAAGAAAATCTCTTGTGCTGCGCCTGCCCGGGCAGCGGCAAGACGCGGGTACTAATCAACAAGGTCAGTCATGTGCTGTCCACCCACCCGGATCCTCGGATTATTTTGACCACGTTCTCACGGGATGCGGCCAACGAGATTCGAGAGCGCATCACCAAAGACCTGTCCGAAGGCAAGTTCAAAGACACCTACAAGGAACGCCTCACCCATCTCACGATGGGCAACTTCCACTCTCTTGCCCTGAAACAGCTCAAGGAAGTCGGGCGAATCGGGAAAATACTGTCCGAGATCGAGACGCGGCACTTGATTCAGCGTAGCCTTCACGAAACCGGGTTGGAAGTATCCATGGAGGGGGCCGAGGCCGGCATCTGCCGATGCAAGAGCGATCCAGAGTTCGCGGGTGAAAATCCAGACCTGGATAAACTGACGGCCGCCTACAAGCGTTACCAGGCAGCGGCCAACGCCAGTGACTTCACGGACATCCTGTTGCAAGCCAATAGCATGATGGAAGCCGGTACACTCAAGCCGCTCCCGGCAACGCATCTTTTCGCGGACGAATACCAGGACGTCGACGCGATCCAGTTCAACTGGCTGCTGCTTCATCTGCGCCAGAACCCCGTGGCCTGTGCGGTCGGAGATGACGACCAGTCGATCTTCGGCTTCCGCCGCAGCCTTGGGTACAAGGGCATGATGGACTTTGCGGCCGCCACCGGCGCCAGGCTGGTAACGCTGGACACCAACTATCGATCCACCAACGGCATTGTGAGCAGCGCCAACCGCCTGATTTCCAACAACGTGGACCGGGTGCGCAAGAACATCAAGGCATCGCGCGGAGCCGGTCCGCTACCCAAGGTCATCGTGCTGGGAAAGAATGGTGACCAAGCCATGAAAATTGTACATACGCTGGATGGTCTCTGCGCCAAGAACCCCATGCCCGAGCTATTGCCGAATCAGGAACCGTCCCGCTTTGCCGTCAGGCACAGACAGGCGGCGGTGCTGGCCAGAACCAACGTCCAGTTGCATGCCATCGAAGACATATTCCGCAAGGCACGGGTTCCATTTCTGCGGACGGGTCGGTCCTTCTGGGACGCTCCCGTGCTTCAGGTCTATCAGGCCATACTGCAATCGCTGCTAAAAAAGGACGGTATCGGCCTGGAAATCGCACTGCGCTGGGCCAGAGTCCAGGAATCGCGCATTGGCGATCTGGTCAGGAATTCGGGCGGCTCCATCTGGTCGCTGATCGATCCGACTCAGCCGCCACAATCTCTGGGAGGAACCTTTGGAGCCGAAGCTGAGGATCTGTTATGCCTGGGCCATGGATGGGCAGATAAGCTGCGCGCCGGCGATAATGCGCGGACTGCGCAAGGAGTCATCTACGGGGTTGCCGCGTGGATGACCCGTGTCATGACAGGCTCTTGCGCCAGCAATGGGGACGGGGCGGCCATAAAAGGCAAAGACAGAAGTGACGTCAGGGACAGGGAGAAGCTGGAAGCGGCCAAGGATACACTGGCCGATGGCGGCGGAAACCTCCAGCAACGCCTTTTCAGGTTGCAGCACCGCAATGAAAAGGATATTCCCCGCGTGATCCTGTCCACCTTCCATTCTTCAAAAGGACTCGAGTGGGAACACGTCTTCCTCGTGGACGTCTACGGTGGATCCGTCCCGAAGTGCGGCCAGGATTCGCTGGATGAGGAGCTGGAAGAGGAGCGCCGCGTGTTTTACGTTGCTATGACCCGGGCACGTGATTCCCTGACCATATTTACGCGCAGCGACCAGCCGCCATGCGAGTTCCTGGCGGAAGCCGGCCTCGATGTGGTTGCGCAGGAAGGCTTCGATACAGAAGCGTCTTCCACTGAAGCAGAATGCACGGAATAGCCAGCCGCGCACCGCAAGCGAGGCAAAAACATGAAAATGAAGGATTGAAAAATGAGTAAGTTAGCCATACCAGAAAATATCGACATTCAAGGTGTTGTTAGCCAGATGATGGGCTGCAATTTGGAGGCCATGGCCTTGGTGTGTTCCGTCAACGAGGACAGCGATGCCTCCGTAGCCGCATTCATTACGCCCAAAGGGGCAAAGGGTTCGCCGCGTTTCCGCCATGCCATTGAGATGGAGGAGGTCTACAGCGATACTCTGCTGAGCTTTGATGTCGTAGATCCCCCTTACTACGGCGCGTGGACGGCCTTGAACCTTCACCAAGCCGCGGTCGACTTGGGGGTTGATCGCATCCTTTGCCTGGTGACACTGGACGAACACGGTGATGTGAATGCGGCCCGCAATTACACCGGTGTTGAAGTCACCATGCTCGAGGCCGCTCAGGCGCAGCTGATCCGTTTCAAGGAAATCCTGGATGGATTGGCCATGCCCAGGAAGGGCACATTGCAATGAGGCGGGAGTATGTACGGCCGCAAAAAGCAATAATTTAAGAAAGACTGCATGGAGTTTTGTAGCATGAACGACAAGAGAAAAGGCCCGAGCATGAACAGCAAGGAGGCCACGATTGCTTTCGTGGTGATCACCGTTTTGCTGGCCCTGTTCAGTCTCGTCATGCCCAAGATATTCGGACAGGAAGAGGGTGATGCGGTCTCCGTAAAAAGGAGCAGTAAATGAACCGAAGCGCATTAACCCTGTTGCTGGCCATGACGGCATCGGTTGCCATGGCTGGCGTCGACGAAGGTATTGAAAGCCTGGTGCTGAGCGCTGCCAGGAATGGGCATCCTATCGAGGGCATGGTTCAGGGCAGGGCGCTGGTCGCCGTGCCGGTGCTTAAAGACAAGTGTTTTTCCGTCGGCGTGGTCTACCCGAAAGAAAGGGGACCCCGTATCGGCGGCCCGCGCATCGACAATTTCCGGGTCTGCGACAATACCGTGGAACCGGTGGAAGAAGTCTCGCCGGCGTTGCCGGAGGATCGCTCAATGCAGCAAACCACCATAAGGGTTATCCGGGGGGCATTGCGTTACGGCGCCCAGCGTGCCGACTGGCATGGCCATCGCATCGGCGCCCTGCGCCTCGCGCCGACTGACCCAAGCGGCTGTGGCCAGGTTGAAACGGTCGTCTCTTACGACGGCCTGCTCGTGGCCCACCAGGTCGGAAGGATGTGTCCTTGATGCTGTCCCTGTCCGAAGCCAAACGTCTGGGCCTCAAGATCGCGGCCATAACGCCGGGAGGCGCACTGCATCCAGCGCGGTGCCGCGCCAAGCGGCCGCCAGACGACGTGCTATGGGCGATCAGCCCGCACTACCCGGAGGCGGAACGAGAATTCCAGGGCGCCGTCCCAAGCCGCCGCTACCGCATCGACATTGCCCTACCATCCATCCGCGTCGCCCTTGAAGTGGATGGCTGGCAGTTCCATGGCCAGCACCGCAAGGCTCATCAGTCCGACCGCGAGCGCCAGAACCTGCTGGCTGTGAACGGCTGGCTCGTCCTGCGTTTTACCACCGGGCAGATATTCAAGGACATGCCCGGCGTCCTGTGTACCATACACGCGGCCTGTCGCTTGAGAACCGCCGCAAACACACCCACAGCAAGCCCGGACTGAGAGAAAACCATGCTAACCGCAGAGAACAACATGTCCACCCATCCTCATGCAATTAAGCGTCAGGAAGCAAACCAAAACACCCATCCTCCCCGACTGGATCTTTTTGACTCTCTCTCTACCTGGCTATCCTCGCCTGAACACGCCTATTCTTCCTGGCTGAGCCATCAAAGATACCGGGACTCAACCAAAACGGTCTACATCGCCATGTTTTCCCGCTTCTGCCATTGGCTACGAGGGCAGGGCAAGCGCTTGGATCAGTGCGAACCAAACGACATCCGGCTATTCCTCGACGCCCCAAACCCGAACGCGAAGAAAGGCCAGCATCCGCAAAAGGGACGCCAGCGCCAGCAATATGTGCGGCAGCTTGAACGCGTCTTTGCCCATCTGGGCTCGCTTGGCCACGGCGGTAACAACCCCGGACGACAAGCAGGCTACGAAAGAGTGGGAAGCGGTAGCGACAAGCCGACGCGCTTCCTCACCGAAGGCGAGACCGAGGCGGTCATGATCGCCCTCCAGGAAGGACTAGCAAGGCTAAGAAAAGGAAAGAAAGGGCCAGAAGTCTACATCGAATACCGCGACCTAGCCCTGATCGGAGCAATGATCGGGGGGGGACTGAAGGTATGCCACATAGAGCGCCTGACGCTTAATTGCATGGACTTGCGGGAGGAGCGAATCGAGCTGAGTTTACCCGGATATACGCACCGCGCCCGCATCATGACCTTCGCCGTGGAGCCGATTGCGGCCTGGCTGTCCATTCAGGCGCAACTGCACGGCGACAGGACGCCGGAGAAGCACCCGGTCTTTGAAGCAGACCGCTCATCGGGCTTCGGGCGCAACACCAAGACGCCGTTCATGCACGCATCGTCGGTGCATCGGCGCACCCAGCGCTTTCTCGAAGCCGCCGGCATCACCGGGGAGAGGGCGAGCGCCCAGACCCTGCGCAACACCTACGCCGGCATTCTCATCGAGGGCGGCGCATCCGATGACCAGCTGGTGGACTTTCTCGGCCTGAAGGCCTCCATTACGGCCCAGCGCCTGCGCCACGCCTATACCAGAAGCAGGGCCGCGGAGAACAACAGCCTGACAACAGAAGGTGGCAAGCTCAGCCCCTTGGACTTACCACCCGAGCTTGCCACCTTGCTCCCCCAGGAAGGATTTGTCCCATGACCACAACCACGATCCCCAAAAACCCCAACACCTGTGACCAAAATCCCATGGATGACAGCGAGCAAGGCAAGAAAATGAGCCGCCACCTCAACCCCCTGCAGCAGGCCATTCTCACCAAGCTGGCTTCCATCGGCAGCCTCTCGGAAAACCAGATGGTCATACTGCTCACTCCGAAACAAAGACTGTCCGCTCAGGATCGCCTGCTTTGGGATAGCGAAATCCGCCTGCAAGCCGAGCTGCTGAGCATGTATGGCCTGATTCGCATGGTAGAGAGGTCCCTCACTGGGCAGCGGATCTATGTGGCCACGCCCGGCATTCTCAACCTGGCACCGCCCAAGCCCAGGCCAATGCCGTCCAACCCACGCAAGCCAGCGTGGTTGGGCCGCACGCCGATGGCCAGGCCGCTGGCGGCCATGGTCGCCGTTGTCATGGTCAGTTCCGGTTGCGGCATGACGCCCTCTTTCCTGCTGCAAGATCACCAGGCGGCACCCATTCCGCGCTATAACCCGGAGGGAATGCGGGCGCCCGAAAGAATCGAGCAGTTCGCCAACTCCGGCAACCGGGTGTACCGCTTCTGCAACGGTGCGGAATGCCCACAACCGACACCCAAGCGACCAGCCGCACGCCCGATGCCAATCACCACCAGCATCGACGAAATGCCAACGGCGGCGGAACCTTTGCCTGTAATGGTGACCGGTAAAGTGCGCGTCGATCCAGAGGCGCCGCAAAAACCCCAACGAGCAGAGATCAAGGAAAAGACAGCCAAAGCGACCGTTGAGAGCGGGCCAAAAACGGAAAAGCCGGGACAGGCGCCCGAAAAAACCACCGCCCAGGCTGGCAGCCCCGAGGCCGTTCCCACGCGAACCAGCCCCACCGCTCCTTTGAAGATGGTTTCTGCGATTGTTGCTGTGCCCCCAGTCGTTCGAGCGCAACCAGCGGTAGAAACACCTGCTGCAGTTGCTTTAAAACCTGATCGCAATTTTGATTCTTATGTTGGATTCGCGGCAGGATCCGAAACGCTTGGCCCCGGCGCAAAACGGGCTATTTCTGCAATTGTCGTTGCTGCACGCCAAGCCGATGTCGTCCGCTTGAAGGGCCATGCCGGCAGGCGGATTCTTGACGACAGCACGCGAAAACTTGCTGTTGGCCGAAGCGTTGCAGTGCGGCAGGTATTAGTAAAAGAGGGGGTAGAGCGGAGCCGGATCAAGATTCTTGCCCCAACCGACAACAACCTCATTAACAATGCCAATCCTGGCGCACCGGAAAACCTGTGCGTTGAGATACAACTTCTTCACCTTCCACCCCACTAAACATCGCTCTTCACTTTTGCACCAGGAGAATCGCTTGAAATTTCGTTCATTTATCCTCACGGGCCTGCTATCCCTGTCGTTCTCAATCCAAGCGGCCGAATGTCCCCAGCACTTCGCGGGCGGGCAAGCCCCGGCGATCGTCAACCAGAAACTGGCCCCATCCACCAAGGAACTCTGCAACCAAGGTTTTGCCTTACTGCATTCCGGGATTACCAAAACAGCTTTATGGTCCGCCGAGCACCTGACCCGCGAACGGCTCAACAGCGCGCGCGGATTACCCCGAACCAACAGCTTTCACCCGGACAACAACCTGACGCACGGCGAGCGGGCCGAACTGAAGGACTATGCCCGTTCCGGCTATGATCGCGGTCACATGGCGCCTTCGGGTGACATGCCATCCGCCTCGGCGCAGGAAGAAAGCTTTTCGCTGTCCAACGTTATCCCGCAGGATCCAAACAACAACCGGAACCTGTGGGAAGGCATCGAATCAGCCGTCCGGACTTACGTGAAGGACAAGGGTGAACTGTATGTCATCACCGGGCCAATTTTCGACGGAGCAAGCATTCAGCGGATCGGCGGACGAGTGTTGGTGCCAACCCATGTGTTCAAAGCGGTCTACGACCCATCAAAACGCGTCGCGGGAGCATACATTGCCAACAATGCACCGGGGATGGAATACCAGGCGGTTACTATTGCTGAACTGGAGAAGAGGATCGGGATCAACCTGTTTCCGAGCATGAACCAGTGGACGAAGGATGGCGGCATGAAACTGCCGGCGCCGACGCCGCATGGATTTGGGAACCGGAGTGAAGGCAATCATGAGGGACATTCATCCCACACGAGCGCCCACCTCATCAAGGCCATCGGATACGCATTACGCTAAGGAAGTAGCGCCTACCTTTCGGGGCTGGCGAGGATTGAAACCGCTAAGGAGAAAACATGAAACTGAAACCGTTTGAAAACGAGACCGACTCCATCGGCATTGACGACATGACCATCGAGAACCGTCTGGACCGCGTGGTGCTGTATGGATCCATGCAGATCACCCGGGACAAAGCCGGGCTGAAACTCGCCAGGGAAATGAAGGATCTGCTGGATCAGACTGTCGCCGCGCTGGAACAGGAAGAACTTCCAGATCACATCACGATCAATCCATCAGATTCGGTGAAAAATCCATTTTAAGGCACAACCAATCCATCCTTGAGCCTCCCTATGGCTTCCAGGGGATTCACAATGGAGAAAGAACCGTGGATCCAGACACAATGAAGCGGATCGTTCGGTATCGCTGATCCGTAGAACCTTCGCTGAAGATAGGCTTTCTCCGGCTCGTCGCCCCAGAGCATGATCGCCCTGTCCAAATCCTTTTCGTTTATGAACAAGGTACGCGAGCCGTCCGTAACGGCACAGCCCCGCAGGTATTCCAGCCCGTGCGCCTTGATCGCTTCCGTAATGGTCATGGTTTAGGCCGCCAATTGGAGAGCATCATCGTTCTGGGCATCATCCTCACCGCCAATCCCGGCTTTGTACTTTAACTGGCTTGTGACACAGGCGGCCAAGGTCTGGTCGGTGCGCACGCCGCGATAGACGGGCTGCACAAGGGAAGAAACCAGGTACAAATAGAGCACCTCCACGATCTCCCCAGTTGCGGGAAGGGTGTAGTTGGCGGGAATCGTTACCGACCCAAGCAAAACAGCATCTCCATTCGCGTCGAAGGCCTGCACCGTGACGCTCCGCTTCGATGAATGCACCGATGCGACCTGCAATGTCGCAGATTCGACGAATTTGATTTTTATCTGGTCATCGTTTTTGCCGATGCCATAGGGCGCGTCGATGCGCTTGAACACGATCCCTTCCTTGCGCTCCGCTCGTAGGCGGGCGTACAGAGCGCGCTTGGAATCCGTACCGAGTGCGGTTTCGACCGCGACCACATTAACGGGATTGCCCAGCGTACGAACCAGAGCCTCCACCGCCCGGGCGCGCTCCAGGCATCGCAGACCGCGCAGCGACACCCCGCCAGCCTTCAGTACATCGAACACAAACAGCGTGTCGCCAACCTGTTCCGCGTCGATCTCCGTGTCCAAACTGAGGAGCGACAACACCTCAACCATATCCTTTGGTAGGGGCACAAGGAAACCATTCTTGTTGCTGCCCATGACGGTCGCGCGGCGCGCGACCGGGCGTCGCTCACCGTCAAACTTTTCTTGCGCCACGTAGCGATCGTCGGTCAGGTAATGTTCGATGTCCGCCTCGGACGCCTGCGTCAGCAGATGCAGCTCGATGCCGATGGGCGTGCCGACATCCACCGGGGACGTATAGGCAGAGCCGTCATCGCCGGGATGGTAGCCACCCTTTAATTTGGATTTCAGGAGGTCATAATAGACCTGTTTGGCCTCGGCATAGGGAAGGGGGGAAGGAGTCTTGGGCTGCGCCTTCAGCGTGCCGCCACGACGCCCATTGAAGCCAGTAACGGTAAAGCCGCCATCCCTAGCCTCCAGTTGAATCTGATATTGCTTATCCGCACCGTTTTTGGTGCTGTAGAGGGTAATCGACTCGTTCATGATTGGCTCCTGTGTTTGCTGTGGTGACAGGAACCATGCTACAGAGGTGGGGGAGGCGATTCTTTTTTTATGGGCCTAATCACCAGAACACCGCATTGCGGCATTATGAGCTGCGCGTTCCTGGGCCGTAATATGGTTGAGTTGCAGACCGGATTCCCGGATGTTCTCATTTGCCTTTTCAATCGTCAAAACTTGGATACCAAGCGCTTTTAACGCCATTGCGTTTGCATCCCTCTGTGGCGAATCATCAAAGAAAGCGCCCCGCATGTTAGTGTAGTCACCCCATCCGCCCACAAATAACCAACGCCCCTCTTGTGCAACAAGGAACGCGCCATTCAAAAGCATGGCCATCGTGGTTGTAACGCGCATCACCGAGTCGATGCCTGGCATCGGCGCATCACAGGTCATCAGAAAATTATCCGAGGACAGCACAAACAATTTGCCAGCAAAGATAGCTTCCTGATTCATCATCTCGCCATCGCCCAATAAATCACGGGTGTATTTATCCCGTTTGTCCGTTGCGATTTGTCTTCTCCATCGCCTGGGCCACACCGGCCACCTTGATTTCCTGAATGAACCCGTCCAACCTCTTCAGAATCGCGGGTCGTTTGGAGTGGAAATCCGACAAAGCCTCATTCATGATTTCCGCAACCGCACGTCCATGCACCAGCGCCTCCGCGGCCACGCTACTGCTTAACTCTCGGAGTTGATCGTTCGCCTGACTCCTTGTTTCCCCGATAACATCGGGTTTGCGATATTTATGCGCCCAAGGATCAGTGGTCATTTCCTTCCTGATGGATGAAGCCCAATTAGTCGAAATCCAGAGTTTTAACTTGTGATCCCACCCCAGGAAGGCGATCACATCTTCCACCTGGTCTAGCCGAAAAGCATCTGCGACAGCCTTGTCAGACTCTTTCCTCAACCGCTCTTGGAGCACTTGCTTCTCGGTCGCATGACGCTTCACCTCAACCTTGGCCTTATCCGCCTCCCATGCCAGCTTGGCAAGAATCTCCCTGGTTTCATTCAGGGTGGTGCGCTCCTTCTGTGTCAAGCGATCGGCAAACCCAGCCTCGATGTCGGACAAGGCGGTTCTTGTTCGCTTGATTGATGCGGCCAGGGTCGTAATACCCTTGGTATTACCTCCAAACTTTGATTTATAGCGATCTGCAAGGTGCTTTTGAGTCATGCATGGTTCCTTATCGCTCTTTTGTGCGTATATCAGGCCAATCCTTGTGTGGACGCCAGACACTGAAGCCACCCCATCCATACTGGGGATGGAAATAATTATGCCGTGGATTTCGTCGACGTACCACAAGCCATCGCAATGGCTGGACTCCGAAAAATTCTGCTAGAATTTTGCACCGTTAAATACAGATCATACAACCATGTCAAAAATCCTTGTCCCTTTCTACTCCCGTAGCGGCCATACACAACAACTTGCGGTCACTCTGGCTGGCGAACTAGTTGCCCGTGGCCATGAGGTCGTTCTGGAAAAGATAGAAGCCATGCGGGAGCGGAACAAGTGGTTGTTGGTACCCCCATTATTATCACTTCTGCCATTTCTTCCAATTTACCTCCTGCACGCACCGTTCAGGCATTGGTGGCTGAATCGCTATCGCCAGCAGGAACAGGACATCAAGCCGCTGGCGCATCCTGATGTGTCCGACTACGACCTGATTCTCCTGGGAGGCCCAAAGTGGCTCTATATTTCGTTCCCGGTGGCACGTTACCTGAATATGGCCAAAGGCCTGGACGGGAAAAAAATCGGTGCGTTCGCCACGTTTTGCGGGCCGCCACTGGAAGTGTTCGAACTTGAGATGCTGTTTCAGCCTCTGAAGGATCGCATCAGCGCCAAGGGCGCATCCGTAATCGACACCCTCGCTATTTCCAGCAATTACCACCCGTTTTTCTGGTTCGGCGAGATGGAAGGTATATTCCGCTGGATCAGCAAGAAGGCTTTCAACCGTCCGTTGAGTGAATTCACCCTGGATAGTGAGTGGGGCGAGAGGGAAGTAAAACGGTTCTGCGACAGCATCGAGCGGTGTGCGTACGGGGCCAGCAAATCAGAACAGCGATGACTGCACAAGCACACGCTCTTCTTTCCTTGAGATAAATGCGGCCAATATCTCGTCCGTCGGCGCCATTGTCGTCCTGACGGCATCGGCTGCTTCCCGGCGCTTGTCGGCCGGCACAGAGCAGAATAGATCGAAATCCCTGCGAGCGCGTTCCAGTCCATAAGGTTTCGCAACGGTAATCAGGTAGGTAGCCACGCCCCAACTCATGTCCTCGCACCACCTGACGACATGGTTGCCATCGGCATTAACTTTCGGCGATATGTTGAGGCGCAGGGGATTTGAATCATCTACCGCCGGACGCCCGGGCGCCGTCAAACTGACGGTTTGCATGAGTGTGATGCCTCCTTAATGGCCATTCTGCCAATTCTTGCCATGCGTTTCACAATTTTCGGCGCAGCAGCCTCTGAATAAGCCCAAAAAAGGCTGTTTTTCTATGTGGATTTTGCTTGGCCTGGCGTGGAGAATGAACCTTCCAATTCATTCATTCGAAAGAGAAAGCATGCAAAATTTCACGTTCGAGTTGCGTATTCCAGTTCAAGTAACCATCAACCTGTTCGAGGAAGAAACAGAAAAGAATTACCTTGCGGAAGGGTTGGCCAACCCATTTAACATTGAGTATCTGCGTGTTGAGCTTGCCGAATTCTTGAGAAGAAGGCTGAATAATCAACGCGCTCTAATTATAGGAATACTGTCCTCAGATGCCATGAAGGCCCGCCTTCTGAAAGCACTGGCCATGAGAAGCCTCGCTTCAATGCCCGCTGAAAGTGTTACAACAGTCCTTGAAGCGGCTGTAGTTGAACTGGGGATGGCGGATCGGTTTTTGCCGGAGGAAAGCAACGGCGTATTCTTTGAGGACGAGGCAGAACTACTTATCGAGGAAGACGGATCAATCCTGGCAAGGCCTGACCCGGAAAATATAGAAGTGATTTTGATCTAACGGAAATAAAATGCTTTCGAGTTTCGAGAAAGTCAGGCGTGCAACGACTTGAGCACCACGTCAGGGGCCGTCAATACGATCTTGAGCAGTGCCGCAGCTGGGCCGGTCGGGTTACGGCGGTGCTGTTCCCAATTTTGCAGCGTCTTGACGCTGACTCGCATTAACCGCGCAAACTCGCTTTGCGACAACCCGATTTGCTCGCGCACAGCTTTTACATCGGGCGGCGTGAGCTCGAAGCGACGCGAAGCCTTGGCCTTACCTTTGGAAATGTCCTTGGCTTCTTTAAGGCTTTGCATCAGGTCATCAAACAGTGTTTTTTCCATGCTCATAGCTCCTTCACAAATTCGCGCAGGATGGCGGTTTCCTTGTCGGTCAGATCGTCCTTTTTCGACTTCGGATACACCACCAACATGTAAATTAGGTGGTTATCCTTGACCCAGTAGTAAATCACCCGAACCCCGCCACTCTTGCCGCGCCCCTGCATGGCATAGCGCAGTTTGCGGATACCACCTCCACCCTTGATGAGGTCGCCGCGCTCCGGGTCTTCCACCAGATCGTTTTGCAGCTCCCCGTATTCATCGTCGGACAGCAGCGTTGTGACCATGCGGGTAAAGGTCGGGGTCTCGATGAATTCCATAGGTGTTATTCTATACGCCAATGGCGGATATCGCAACCGCTACCGTGCTATAAATCGGTGGCGGGTTTGGAGTGGAATACGCTCAGGCCGCTACGACCGCTGCAACCAGTTTGAGGTCATCATTACTTACGCGAGGAGGGCGGCGGCGAATACTTCACCTGGGCACGCAGATCAGCAAGCTCGGATTCCATGGCGGACATCCGCGAGACAGCCTCCTGCCGCATATCCTCCGCAGCGGACAGCTTCACTGTCAAAGTAATGTTCTCCCGCTCGGCGGCCTGCGTGGCAGCCCGGATACTGGCCAGATCAGATTCCATCTTGGCAATGGCGCCCTGGGCCGCCTCCGCCCGAGCGGTGAGGGTTGCATTGGATTCCCGCGCCTGGCCAAGATCCGTCTGTAGCATGCTGGCGGATTTCTGCAACCCACTGATGGTGTCGTTAAGCGACTTTGCCTCGGCGGTGAGAACCGCCTTCGACTCCCGAGCCTTGCCAAGTTCCGCTTGAAGGGTTCCGGCTGACTTCTGCAGGCCGGTGATCGTGTCGTTGAGCGCCTTCACTTCTTTCCGAGCGGCCTGGCGGGCGTCATCGACCTGCTGAAGAATACGGGCACGCTCCTGGGCAGCCGCCTGTGACAAACGGTCCAGCTCCTCCTGATGGCGAGCTTCAGCGTCCACCTGGGTGGCCTTCAACTCTGCAATGCTGGATCGTGCATGCTCGATCTCCTGCAGCTTGAGGCTGATCGTTTCTTCCTTCTCTTTCAGACTGCCCGACAGGGCGGCGATTTCCGCCGCCTGCGCCTGGCTCCGGTCGCGCCATTCATTCAATATACCTTGCAGGCTGTCTCTTTCGGCTTCCGCGCGGATTCGCAGCTGGTCGGCACTGGATGCCCATTGTCGAGCGTTCTCGACCTCGGTGGCCATTTGTTGCCGCTCGACAAACAACGCCTTTTCGCGCTCCAGGTACTCCGCTTCAACGATCTTGCGGGTAACGGCCACCATCTCCACCAGCATCTTGTCCTGGATGGCGAGATATTCGTCCGGCACACCCGGCACCGTCCGTTCTGGTTGGCTTATCAATACAGCCAGTTCCTTGCGGAAGTCATTGAGGTAACGCTGAACCACCGAGTTGGAACCCTTGTGGCCCAGAAATTCCTCGCGCGCCAGAACTTCCTGCACTGACGGACGGGAGGGCTGTTCGCCTCGCGCCAGTATCTCGCAGCAGGCCTGACGAACAACGGTATAGGTAACTCCAGAATCACGGCTCATTTAAGCCTCCATCTTCAGAAGTTCAAGCACTCGGGTTTTGGACAGATTCAGCGCGGACCGCATCTCGGTTTGCTGTAACCGTGCAACTGCCTGATCCACTGGCAGCGCCGCGAGGCAGGGAACCCGGGTTTCGCTGACCCATAAGCGCCCAAGGCAATTCGCGAACAGGCCGCTGACGAACTCGGATGCATCGAAATTGGCATTGTCGGACAGCAGGAACTGGTTACCGGTATTGAGAAGAAATGCCGGCCGCGGGAGGAATGATCCTGGCTTCGGCTCCTGGATGGCCAGCCTGACGTGTCCATCCGGGCAATTCTGGGCAAGAGAAAGCAATGCGCTCACGGGGTTGAGATAAAGCGAAACCGGAATCCGTATTTCACTTGCACGCACGATACCGAACACACCGTCCTGCAGACCGACACCCAGGCTGCCCAGAATATGCACCAGATTGTCGATCTGAACAGGATCGGCTTTCGATCGATACGCCGGCCACGGTGTATCCAGAGATTCCTCCAGAAATCGCTCGCTGACGGGATGGCCCACCAGGGCGCTGAATTCGGCGAGCTGTCGAATACTCAGGCCGAGAAACGCGATGGCAATCGCAATCTCGGAGCGAATTGCAGGGATACGAGGATGTTTCGCTGTCATGGCGACGCCTTTCATAAGCGGCAGCGTGGCGAATCCACGGCACCGACCATGGGGTAATCATAGGCCGATTTGCGCCGGACATCAAGCGGGCTTTGTCTGCTGTCCGGTCTAATTTGTCCGTTATGTTACGATTATTGTAGTAATCGGTTCATCTTGCTTGTATACTGGCAAAAACCCCTATTTTTTGACACCATGACCAACAACCTCCCCGTACCCAAGGTCGGCGACGACCACTTCCCCTGCAAGCAGGACCTGGTGATGAACCTGCCAACCTGGCTCGACGGTTCTGAGGGCAGCAACCGCAACCGCAATACGGTGCAGCAGATCCGGGCAAACACCGACCTCGAAGCCATTGAGGCTTGGCTGAGGGCCAAGCGCCGACGCAGCCCGAACACCCAGCGGGCTTATCGCCGGGAGGCTTATCGCTTGCTGGCCTGGGCCATCGCCTTCAAGCAAAAGCCCCTATCCGGTCTGTCCATGGAGGAAGTGGAAGAATTTCACGGTTGGTTAATTCAGCCCGAAAACCATCCTCTCTGGGCAGAGCGCGGCTGGGTCCTTTTCCGGGGCCCCCTCTCTGCGGCCAGCCAGCGCCAGGCGCTGGTAATCCTTTCAGGGATGTTCAGTTGGCTGGTGCATGCTGGCTACCTGGCAGGCAACCCATTCCGGATCTACGACAGCGGCGTGAATGCCAAGGAGCAAGCTGAAGAGCGGGAATCCGAACAAGAGCGCTTCCTGCCCCACGAGCTGTGGTGCTGGGTGCAGCAGAATCTCGATGCTCTGTTCCCGCCAAACAACAAGGGGGGAGCTATTGCGGCTTACGAGCGCAAACGCTTCATCGTCATTTTTCTATACTGGACCGGCGTGCGCCGATCGGAACTCGCTACTGCGGTCATGTCTCGCATCAAGAAGGATGGAGGCCAATGGGTCATGAAGGTCAAGGGGAAGGGACGCACCAAGCTCGAGTCGGTGGTGGTGGGCGAATCGGCCATGCAGGCGCTGTGCCGGTACCGGATTTATCGCGGGCTGCCCGAATATCCGTCGTCCATCGAGGACAAGATTCCTGTGGTCTCCGCCACGGATGGCGTGACGCCGGTTAGCGATCACCACATCAACAATCTGGTGAAGGATCTGTTCAAAAAACTTGCGGCAAAGCTGGCGGCAGAAAACGCGCACCTTGACTGGGAAAAGAAGCTGAAGAGCGCCACCGCCCACTGGATGCGCCATTCCCTGGCCACCCACAATGCCGAGGCCGGCGTTTCCATTGAGGCTACCGCCAACCAGCTGCGCCACCGATCCATGGATACCACCCGCAAGATCTATACACACACAAGGGCCAAGCATCTTCGGAAGGAGCTGGATAAGCTGGAAGAATACAACGCTACCGAGAGAGAATAGTTCCTAGCCTGAATGTTGCATAAACATCCCAGTAGGTGGCGTGCTAATGGGCGCCTCGGTCATTTTTTTCCTCAATATCTGCCGCCTTTCTCTTCGCCTTCGAGAATCGTAAGCTGTCCGGAGCGCATGGTGTGAGCGACTTGTTCGCCGACCGGCGTGTCGAGGTTCGGCCAGACCAGCAGCACCACGTCGAAACTGCCTGGGAGCAGTGCTGTAGGTGGCGGTCGAGGCGAAACACGGATCGCATTGGATATGCGCTGTGAACTTTGAGGTGGAAACCGCGTGGATGCCCAGAGCTCCTTGCAGACGATCCGGTGTATTGAAGTGTGAGCGATACGCTTGATGGTAAATCAGTCATTTCCGGATAGCTCCCGGCATAAAATCAATCCCAGTTCGACGAACCAGTTCACTTCATAGCTGATCGGCTTTCCCACGCGCGCATCATCGGCATTGGTGTACCAGTGTGCCCATGCCCGCCGAGTAGAGGGATCGTAGACCAATTTGAATAGATATTGGGGAACCCAGACCTTGTTTAATCCGATCGTCGGGGGATTTGGCGCGAACACCGGACCAGTCATCACAAAAACATCCCCGGCAGCACGCATCACATATTTGCGGGTAGCCTTTTCAATACTGGCCCATGACTTGCGGTTGTTGACAGGATATTGCGGCACCATGTTCGCCAGTGAGAAACTTTGCGCCATTGACTCTTCCGTTGCCATATCGCCAGTCGGGGTCATATGGGCCCGATCCATGCCTGAATCCTTGTAATCCTCTAACTCGGCACGTTCCGCGCGTGGCAGGCTGACATCCGCAAAAAATCGTGTCGCCCGGGCCACTTTAGCTTCAACCTGTGTTTTGTTGAGTCGTTCCACCACATAAATCGGTGTGTGTCTTTTTCCGGAATGCAGGATCGCGAAGCTGCTCTAACACAGCGCCCTCGGCACCATGGCTTGATTATGAAATGTCGGGGGTTGGCCATTAACGAACATCTGCCGGCATTGCGAGAAATCCGCATTCTCGGCGAAGCTTGTTGAGACCGCAGCCAGCAGCAGAACGGCAACAGAAAGAGCATGGCTAAATAAGGTAAAGTAAGGTTTTTTCAGCATCGATAATCGTCATGGCAGATCTTTCCCTATTCGACCAGTACAACACGCTGGCCATCCAGCTCATCGAACAAGCCACCAAGGACCAACTGGCGGAGTGCGCCCAACTGCTTGCGATGAATCTAGCACATTACCAGGGCAAATACGGAGAAATCCCGCTGGAGGAAACCCTGTCCACGCTGGAAGCAGATGTGCCCAATGACGAACAGGCCAAAATGCTGGCCGATAGCCTGGAGATCTTTGTGGGGGTGCTGGGGAATGTATGCAGTGGGCTAGGGGAAGCGAAGCACTGACAGCGTTGTCCCATTTTGCGGCGCCAGACGCTCGCAGACAAGCAGACTTTTGATCTCGCGTTCCTAGCCTTCGTCAACCCAGATCGCAACCTGGCGTTTGCCGTCTTTTTGTCACCTTTCAAGCGCAGCCAGGTGTAAACAGCCATTGATATGCATTGATTAACAAGAGGTTACACGGTAGTGTGCGCCCATATCGGCGGCCACATACCTTGACCGTCTTTCTGTCACTTTAAGCTCATACCCAAAAATGGATTCCCTATATGCAATGAGTGATCACAGGAGAGTGGGCGCCAACATTAGACGACCGTCTTTTTGTCACTATTCGGGAAGCGGGGTCTCCAGTTCGAGCTTTTGTTGCGCGGCTTCGTGAAATTGAAATTCAATAGTTTTGACCGCCCTACCCTCTTTAATCGGCCGCCAGATGATTTCAAGATTGGATTTCACACGCAGCTCATCGACAGCAGGCTGAATAACGCGTCGTACGATATCAATGTAGCGAGTGTAAGGAAGGTCTAGGCTCGTGATAAGGTCAGCCAGAGAAATGCGCAGCAAACCTGTTTCGGCAAACTGGGCACACAGCTCGAAGATGCGGATGCTGTAAACACTTCGGAGACCCGCAACCTGCTTGAGTTTGTAAGAAGTGAATTGTTTTCTCAGCAGGGTCAAATACGGCAGGATATCCTGGGCAAAAGTAAGATCCGCCCACCCTTCGCCATCGTGATAACGCACCTTGCTGACCCATCGCAGTTTCGTGGTCTGCTTGCCATCGATCTCGGTGATTTTTCTCTCGAACAGATCATTGGTCGCCGATCTCAGTTCATCGTACGCATTTTTTGTGGAAATGCCGAAGGTTTCGGCAAACTCAGCAGCCGTAATACGCACATGTGATTGATCATGACCTGGACGAATGCCAAGTTTTCGGGAATCCAGCTTGCTGATCGCAGCCAGGATTAACCGCTGTTCCTGGAGCGAGAGTTTGTACGACGCCCTGACTAGCGAATTCGACTTGCTAATCAGATGATCCGAAAGCGCATCAGACAGGCTTGGCATATCTGGTGCACTCTCTTTTGTGGATTTAGCCATAGCCGCGGTGACGAAGATTTTGTGTAGTCACTTTATAGCTGAAAATGGCAAATGGCAACCGGTTCCTGTGGATATTACCGTCTCGGCGTCACCGTTTACCGCCTTGGTGTCACCCCTGACCGTCTGTTTGTCACCCCCGCCGTCTGTTTGTCACTATTGGGAAAACCGGACATCCCGAAACCCGCTACTGGCAAGGCTTTCAGAGATAACGCCCTCGCTTAAAAACAAGGTTCTAAAAACAAGGAAAAATATCTTAAAAATACGCAGCCCCGTTTTTGCTTATTGCCACAAAACCCCCCACCGTCTTTTTGTCACCTTTCAGCTCAGACCCAAACAGGAAGACAGCAGAAATGAAGAGGGCAGGCAGATAAAGCGGCTGCCTTTCAGACAGCCTTCGCCACAGGTGGCATAGTAACCAACGGCTGTTGTTACCTTGAAGGCCAGACAGGCTTCAAGTCCGCAGTCTTCACATAGCCGGCCCAGACTTATACTTTTGCGACCCGCTTGTCTTATCCTGTCCGGCATCCTTCAGTTCTTCGACGCCAGCCTTAGTTCTGGCATTGTCCAGTTCAAGCAAGTTTTCCTGGACCTCATCCGGCAGCAACTTCAGCATGGCCGCACGAGCCCACGCATACCCAAGATGGCTATATGCCCTAAGCTCCTGCTGGAAGGTCAAATCACGCCGACCGCCACGGACATCGCAGACGATGCCTTTCTTAGTCATTAAGAGATCAGCAACCTCACGATCGTTCATGCTGAAGCGCACATTAAGGGCATCCAAAAGACCAACATGTCTTTGGTTGCGCTCCTGGGCCATGGTGGATTCTTCTTCATCCATGTTTGCTAGCCTTTTTAGTCTCGTCGTAAAGTTGTGTACTCATCTTGAGTACACAAACATTTTAAGGTAATCTGTGTGTGCTCTTGTTACATACCAAATTCTACACACTTGGGATCGCTGGGGCGTCGATTTTCCCGGTATTATGTAGCAGTTGCCAAAAGATTTATCCCTCGTAAGTCCCTAATATAACACCTGTTCCTTCATTCCCAAACAGGTGCATCATGGCAGAATCCCACGTTGTTTCAGGTCTGGTTGCAAAACATGCTGAGTTGGCTGGATTGATCCAGTTTCACCGGACAGAGATCGAGCGCTTCGCGTCCGATCTCAAGCACCTGGACGCCACGCTCAAGCTGTTCGCCCCGGAAATGGACTTGCGCAGTCTCGGCTCAAAGCGGGTCAATTCTTCCCGTACAGGTGGCTTCAAGCGGTTCGAGAGCCGCGAAAGCCATACTTGGGTGCTGGATCAGCTTCGAGAGGCGGCTGAACCCCTAACGACGAACACCATGGTTGTGCAAATCATCATCGCCAAAGGTTTGGAGGATACAAAGGAGTTGCGCACGTCCATTCAGCGCACGCTGACCGGCACGCTGCGGCGTTTAGAGAAGCGCGGGTTGGTAGAAGATGCAGGACGCGCCGATAACGGTCTATCGGTGCTTTGGCGGATCGCCTAGTCTAAGCGGCCAACCGCTCGGCTTGGCGCTTGTTCCCCTGCCAGTACCCGCACCAGTCACGGCTGGTCTTGGTATGAGCGCATTTCTTGGTAATGTCGGTGAAGATCGCGCCATTGGTCCAGCGGCGGGTGTCTTCCCGGTACGCGGCTTCGTTGGCGTAGTTCGCCAGGTACAGATTGCCGAACTTGTGCGTCTGGCCGTACTGCATCCTGCGGAAGCGGCTGAAATACGACTCAGCCAGATTGTTGGTGATCCCGGCCTCGCTCCGGTACTCCTGGCCATGATTCACGCGGCGAGTGTCGAACTTAGCATGTAGCACGTCATAAGCGTTGGACTCGTCGGCGCAGATGATCGAACCCTTCTTTACAAACTCACTCGCCAACTTGCTCACGTCAGCCTGATTCTCGGCCTTGATGATGAAGGTCAAGGTCTTGTTGGAACCCTTGATTTCATCCCCTGCCGTTTCGACTTTCTGCCGCATGACAAACACGCACCGTTTGTCGGGTCGCTGGTTCTCGAACAGGCGGCGGTCAATCCGATCTTCCTTCCTGTTCTCTGGCCGGACATAGCCATTCACGTAAGCGCCGTCCATGTGGACTTCACCAGACAGGGGCGCATCATCCCGCTGCTCCATCAACGATTCCCTGATCTTGTGTGCCAGCACGAAGGCGGTCTTGTACTGAACGCCCAGGTCGCGGCCTAACTGTAGGGCTGAAATGCCTTTTACGGCGTTGGTGTAGATCGCAATCGCCGTCAGGTACAGCTTCAGCGGCAGTTTGTGATTGGCGAAGATCGTGCCGGACGTGACGGAATATGCATGGGTACAAGCCTTGCAGCGCCATTGCTTCCGGTCGTTGCGAAAATAGTGGCGGTCGATGGTGCCGCACACCGGGCAGGCCGTTTCTTCCCCTTCGCCCCAGCGCAATTCCCTGAACACCTGGAACGCCTGGTCGTGGGTCATTTCCATGACTTTGCGCACGGAGAGGGTGCGGGCTTTGGCGGAGAGTAGGAAGTGCTGGGACATGGCGAACCTCGTAAACACATCAAGATATGTGTTAATTATACACATACTACTATGTGTTTCAAGCCTTTTTACAATTATTTTGATTCGCATGGCAATTACTTTGATTTGTGTGGTAAATTGGCGACTGTGTAAACCACAAAGGATTTGATATGATTCCGGCTATGACTTATGACGAATTTCGACGACAGCTAGGCAAGGCTGGACTAACCGTAAAGGGGTTTGCAGAAATAATTAAGCAAACCCCCAACTCCATTACCAATTACGCCGCTCAGGGCGAGGTTCCCCCTCACCTGGCTATCATTGCCGCCCTGATGGGCGACATGGCTGAATCGGGGCTTGATTTCCGCGCCACTATGGCTCGCATCCAATTTGTTTCCAGCAAGCCGCGAGGTGGAGCGGTAAAGGGAAAATTTGGCGGAACCAAGCAGTCCGAGCAGCAACAACCAGCGAATAACACATAAGGCCACATGATGTCCGACTCTAAACTGTTTTACCGTACCCCACTTGGCAACGCATACTTGGGGGATAGCCTCGACTTCGTTACAAAAATTGAAGATGAATCGGTTGATCTTATCCTTACCTCGCCGCCTTTTGCGCTGAAACGCAAGAAGGAATATGGCAACGAGGACGAGGATAAATATGTGGACTGGTTCATGAGTTTCGCACCGCACCTTCATCGTGCTCTCAAGCCAACCGGCTCTTTTGTTCTCGATCTCGGGGGTTCGTACATGCCCGGCTTCCCTGTGCGCAGCATCTACCAGTTTGAGCTGCTGGTGCGTCTTGTGAGGGAAGCGGGATTTTATTTGGCGCAGGAGTTTTATCACTACAACCCGGCTCGCCTTCCAGCACCAGCCGAATGGGTAAACGTGCGCCGCATTCGCGTGAAGGATTCGGTAAATGTCGTGTGGTGGCTCTCTAAGACGCAGAACCCCAAGGCAGATAACAGACAAGTGTTGAGACCATATAGCGATAGCATGAAAAGCCTCTTGAAGACGGGGTATAAGCCTGGACTTCGGCCAAGCGGACACGACATTTCTGATAAGTTCAGCAAGGATAATGGCGGCGCGATCCCGCCCAACCTACTGGAACTCTCTAACACCGACAGCAATAGTTCGTACCAGAAAATGTGCCGCAACGCGGGGCTAAAAGTGCATCCAGCCCGTTTCCCCCCGGCATTTGCCGAGTTCTTCATCAAGTTCCTTACCAACGAAGGCGATCTGGTCTACGACATGTTCGGTGGTTCCAACACCACAGGCTATGTGGCTGAGACGTTGAACCGCCGTTGGATGGTGAGCGAATTATCCCAAGAATATCTTGAAGGCAGCGCATTTCGCTTCGATCCGGTAATATTGGAGCGATTCAATGAGTCGTCGAACAAGAGGGGAGACAAAAAAGATGGTCGCACCGCATTCCAAGAAGTATCTACTTAATCTTCTGCTTCAATCTATAGACGAGGGGGGGTGGCAGGCGCTGGTGTTGTCCACTAGCCATCCGTTTCGGCTAAGGGTGTTCCGTGGGGATGAACTTGGTTTCAATTTATGCGTCTATATCTGGAACTGTACTCATGGCGGGGGTGCTGCCCGCGCCAAAGATGAGTACCGTATTCAGTTTACAGGTGTGGTGCCAGAGACTCACGCCGGGGAAGTTACCTTGTTGCTCGGCTGGCACGATGGCTACGGTGTGTTTGCCGGTTGGGATATAACCAAGCATAACCACCAAGATTCTAAATCCCCGTCTGCCCAGGTTAAAGAAGATGCGCTGGTAAATGCTCATGGACATGCGTTTTCTATACACCGCCGCCACAACGAAGAAATCGTTGTGGCGTTCCGCCCTGAATTTTTGGTGGATTACGCGCTGAATGCCGACTCGCTTCACAAGACAGGCATAGCGGCAGAAGAGTTATCGCTGCTTAATTCCCTCGATACCGTCACCGACAAACAAATTGGTAAGGTTAAAAACGAGGAGCGCCGGACAATCCTGAGCCAGATCGCCAGGAAGTACCGCGCCTACGACTTCCGCCGTCGCGTCCTGGGTGCTTATGAGCATTGCTGCGCTGCCTGCGGTGTGCAACTGGAGCTAATAGACGCCGCACACATTGTCCCTGTGGCAGACGCATCCAGCACAGATGAAACGACAAATGGCATAGCTCTTTGCAAACTTCACCATGCGGCATTTGATAGAAACCTTCTCTCTTTTGACGAGAAATACAGGATCGAGGTGAGCGATTTGGAAGTTGGGCGGTTAATGGATGCGAACTTGGCTGGCGGAATCAAGGAATTCAAGCTGCATTTAAAAACCGCAATCATTTTGCCCGCAGATAAAAGGGATTACCCAGACCCGGCTTACATCAAGCAAGCACGAGTGGTTCGGAACTGGGGTGTTGTGTAACCTATTGAACTGTTGATGTTTTGGCAACTGCTACATAATACCGGATTTTCCTTGGCAGGAATCGTGCATCATTAGCCGGCGGAAACGCCGGCTTTCTTTTACCCGCTGCAGTTGATCAGTTGTATTGCCGCGCTGATGCGACAGCTGCTACCATGTCCTTGCTCAGGGCAATGGCAAAGTGCCGAATCCCACTGCCTATATCCATGCCCAGATCACGTCCAGCCTTCTTCATTTCAGAACTTTCGTAGGCCAGACCATCTATTCCATGTTTTTCCACTTGCTCAGCCACTTTTACAGCGTAGCCGGGCAACTGGCGACCAGAAAGGCAAGACAGATGATAATCTTCTTTCGTCGTCTCATCGTGATCGCCATGGCTGGGCTTACGGGTACCATCGCGGTCGGTCTGTTGGCCCCGAACGCAACGACGCTTATTCTCAGCATTCTGGCACTCGGGCTGGGCATGGTTCTGGCCATCCTTTTCTACCTCCTGAAACCCCTGCCAGGCGTCCAGACCATCCAACTGCCGGACTGGCCAGTGCCCACACTGTCGTCTACTCAACCCCGGCGTATCGCACGAACCAGCGCGGAGGTTATTCAGATAACCGGCTGGCGGAAGCGGAAAAATACCGCCGCTGCCAGCGAGCTTTGAACGCGAGCCTTATCATCAGAAGATAGGAAAGGACTGCCATGAAAGTTTCACGCAAATGGATCAAGTTCGCCCATGAGCCTGGTGCTACTTAACGGATAGGCTAAGATGCCAAACCGCATGGTCACGCCATGGTCAAATGGCCGGAGTCGTTGACGATATTGCAACCGGGTTAATCGCACCTTTTATTTAGCTGGCCGCTCAGGAGTGGTTTGAGTGGCCATCTCTTTTCCAACATCCGTCATGATCCCGAGAATTCCTCCACCCATCCGACCGCCTAAAGACTGGCCCTGTGCCTTCAGTTCTGGCGTCACGGCAAGAAAACCACGCAATCCATTCTGCTGAACATGTTTGGACATAGCTGACGTATAGCCAGGGAGCTCGCCAACGCTCTCCTCCAGTTCGCGGACGCCGCGTTCCATGTTAGGTGGCAACGTCACTGTAGAATGGCTAACAGCCGAGCGGCCATGAGGATATGACGCCTGGTCCGCGCCATCGGTGGTTTTTTCGAGCATGGTGCCCGTTTCAGCACCTTCTTGCCCTGTGGTCAGCCCACCGGCCTTCGCCGGACGCGCACTCGATCCGCTCACCTTGCCAACCGAGGTCTTGCCGACCTTACCGGCCTCACGAAGCACTTTGCCAGTGTATCCGTAGGACCGGATATTGCCGGGTGCGGAGGGTGATGCCCGAGATGGCGCCGGCTGTCGGTATGTGTAATAACTCTCGGTGTCCTGCGCCAAAACGGAACCAGTCGTGGCGCAGAACAGTACAAGCAGTTGGTTAAATATCTTCATCATAATATCCTCACGTTCGGTTAACGGCCGCGATACGTCGCTGTGTGCTGGGATGTCCTGAAAACCACTCCTCAATCCGGCCAATCTTCCTACTATCGCCAGCAATCACCCGGTATTCTTCAAAAGCAGACAGAACCGCCCCCTGCCCTGCCGAATCAACCGCGTGTGCGTCTGCAACGTACTCCCATTCCCGCAACATAAAAAGAAAGGCTACAAGGATGGCCAATACGGCACCGAGCGGCACACCGACAGACAACTTAACGGCCGCAAGCAGCCCCAACAGGACAGCCAGCTTAATGGGGTGAGCGCTTTCGACGTGGCCAAGTTCATGCGCCAGGACGCCTCGCAAAGCGACCGGCGACAGGGAATCAACGATACATGTGCTGATGAACATTCGATGCCCCCTACCCTCCCGCACGGTGCTGGCAAGAAACGAATTTGTTTCAACCAGGGATACCTGGACACCGGCATCATTGCGGTCGATTTCTCCCAAAGCACGGTTGATATGCCCCTCCCGCGTAGCATCAGACACCAGACATTTACCGCAAAATCGGAGCACTCTCCCCCCTTCGTAGGACAGGAAAAAGACCACGGCCCCCGCCAGAAAGCCGGTGAGCACTTTCACATATTGTTCGTGGACGTTATTCACCGCCAGAGCATTGTCTGCCAGGGCCAGGACTCCGCTCACAGTGAAAAGAAGAAGGAGCGCGCGGAAAATTCTAAGCGGGATCATGCCAGAATTGTATCTTCAACTCACATGGAATACGAAAAACACGACGTCAAAACCCCATATCTGCTGTTAACTAGGCCAAAAGCGCAGCATTACTAGCGTGACCAGCGCACGCGCGAGGGGGATCATCTCTGAAAAGTCTGATAGAGGTGCATCATGGGTCAAAATCGTCGTATCCCCGGGAGTTTTTTCCTGGTTCTCGCCATCCTAGCCGTTCCTTCCATGCTCTATGGACTCGTCAATGCTGCAGAAAAAGCCGACGAGTGCGCTTCCATCGCCAAATCCACGTCCGCGCAGAACAAGGCGGCCCTTAAATGCGAAAAGTAATCGCTGCGGCAATCGCCCTGCTGCCATTGACCAGCTTGGCCAGCGAAGCTGGGGATTGCTGCGTAATCCCAAGGCTTGTGGCAGGCGTGCCGGCCGAAGTTCCGGTGCCATACATTGACAAGCCATTCTGCGGTGCAGCGATCATCAACAACAAGTACGTTCGCCTCGATGATGTGGCACCTCGCAAGCAGGAAGGCGCCGTTGAGTTTGCGCGCGACACCAATTCCGAGTACATCATCATTTTCCACGGGCCTAAGCACCCCGTCAGCGGGACCTAACCACATTTCCCAAACGCGGGGGTTCTGATTTGTTACCTTCTTGATAACAACACATAGGAGGGTAGTCAATGTCATCCACAAACACGAACTTTGCCACAGCCCGCGACGTGGCCACGGCCATCCAAAGCATGGGCTTTCAAGCCACCACAGAAGTCATCGGGATCATTTCTCGTACCTGCAGGGATGAGTTCCTGGCCAACCTGTCGGCCTGCATTAGCAGCCAAGATTCCGACGGCGCAAATCGAAAAGCCATTGAGCTGTTGCTGCGATGCTTGTCGCCTGAAATGACAGCCAATCTGCAAGCTGTCGTGCCGTCCGTGCAGGTGGAGGCCGTCGTGAAGCTGGCCAGGACTTTTCCAAACCGGCTTCTGTCTGCCATCGAAGCCTCTGCCAATCCGGATCACCCTCGTCACAAAGAGGCCAAAGCTTACCTGACCCAAACGCTTGAGCAACCAGCCAGCACAGGCCGGGAGCAACCCACGAGCCAGCCTTCTGCGCCCGAGCCACAACGTCCACCGGAAAACCAAAGTCGCCGCAACGCACCTCCCCAAGCGCCGGCACAGAATCAGACACAGGAAGCCGAGAAGAAATACGAGTCCTGCCATGTCTACGGCGGCAGCTATGCCTTGTGCTTCAACACCGGCACATGGGAAGGCAAGCCGGGCATCATGCTGGATGCGGCAGCGGCTTTAGGACCCAAGGCATACGACTGGCAGAACGCCATCCATATCTGGCTAAATGCCAACGAGATCGCAGCGGTTCTGGCCGTATTCCGTCGCTGGAGGAAGCGCGTCGAGTTCTCCGCGCATGGCGCCCAGAACGACAAGAGCTTCAGCATCGAATTTCAGGGCCAGCATTTCTTTGCCAAGGCGTCTGCTCGCAAGGCGGCATCGCACCCCGCCCGTGCAGTAAAAATTCTCCCGGGGGATGCTACCGCGGTATCCATCATGTTCCTGAAACAACTGGCCACCGCCCACCCGGATGTTCCGCTACCGGAACTGCTAGCCACCGTGCGCGCAGCGCATCAGCTGGACGATGTTGCAGCAGCCTGACGATCAATCCAAGGAGAAGGCGCACCCCCAGCGTCATCTCCTGGATCGCCTGAAGCGCATCGGGATCACCGGCTGGCAAGAACCTACCCTGTGCCTCCCGAAAGGCTTCCTGGACTATTCCGATGTCAGCACACTGAAGCAGGCACTACCGCGCGAAGACGTCGTTTCAGGAAACCACATTTTCAGCCTGGTGGTGACAGAAAAGGCGGTCATGGTGTCACAGCCGAAGAAACGGCTCATCCTGAACGCAACGGACGGCATGCTCACGGTCAAGATCGTAATCTTCGTCGTCCAGGGCGTCGATGTCCCTCGCTGGAAAGGCATGGAGGTGGGGGGACGCATTCATGTGCGAGGCAATCTACAGAACTGGGGGGGCCGCATCCAAATGACCGGCCCGACCTTGATCGAGCCGGATCTGGTCGGCCGTGTACTCCCTGTCTACGAGAAGCGCCGTGGCATTGTCGCGGACGGCGCGATCTTCGATGCGACCAGGCACGCCCTTGCCCACCATCTGCCAGACACGATCCAGCACCTTATCGCCAGTTTTCACGGACTGACTGAACCTGAAATCCTGCGGCGGGCTCGACTGAAGGCTCCGTCCATCGAGGCCGTGCTGCAAGCTGCCCATAACCCATCCAGCGAGGAGGAGGGAATGCGTGGTGTGGCTGGCATGCGCCGGTTGGCCGCATTGTCCATCGTGGAAAACGCCCGCCGGTTGAAACGACGGGCCGCCGTGCCAGAATCCGTAGTGGACATTCCGCCCGCCCTGGTGGATGAACTGTCCCGCAAGCTCCCCTACCCTCTCACCGGCGACCAGAAAACGGCAATCTCCGAGATTGTTGCTGACATGGCCTCGCCTTTTCCCATGCGCAGGGTTCTGAGCGGTGACGTTGGCAGTGGGAAGACCTTCTGCATCATGATCCCCGCCCTGGCGACTCAACGCCTGGGGCGCTTTGCGGTAATTCTGACGCCCAACGCGCTTCTGGCCGATCAGTTCGTGAAAGAGTGCAAGGAACACTACGGGCAGGAAACCAACGTCATCGCGGTAACGGCTGCGACGAAGAAGCTGGATCTGTCAAGCAACCCCGTCTTGGTAGGGACTACCGCCCTCCTCTCCCGGCTCAAAAACCACAAGGCGCCGGATTTCCTGGCGGTCGATGAGGAGCAGAAGATGTCCGTGGGACAGAAGGCCGAACTGACGGACATGCAGAGTAACTATCTTCAAGCCACGGCAACGCCGATACCACGCACCACGGCGCTCATTACGCATGGCGCCATGGAAGTGAGCATCATCCGCGAAATGCCGGTCACCAAAAACGTCACGACTTACATTGTCCCGGGCGGGGACGCCAAGCGCCTTTTTGACCACACACGGAAAGTGCTCAACTCCGGTGGCCAGGTCGCCATCGTCTACCCGATCGTCAATGATGAGGAGCAGGCAAAGAAGAGCGTAACGGCAGCCTTCGCGCTATGGGACAAGAAATTCCCTGGCATGGTGGCAATGATTCATGGACAGATGAAAGAGGCCGACAAGCTGGAGGCCATCTCCGGACTCAAAGCAGCCAAGCAGAAGATCGCGATTGTCTCATCGGTGATCGAAATCGGCCTTACGGTGCCCAGCCTTCGCTCGCTTATCGTCGTAAACGCGGAACGCTATGGCACCAGCACGCTGCACCAGCTGCGCGGCCGGATCGCACGACATGGCGGCAATGGATATTTCTTCATGTTCCTCCCGGATCCAGTCGGCAAAGAAACCATGCAACGCCTCCAGCTGGTACTCGACCATAGCGACGGATTCACCCTGTCCGAAAAAGACGCCGAACTCCGAGGCTACGGCGACCTATTCGAAGATGCAGAGAGGCAAAGCGGATCGTCCCGCAGTACAGTATTCCGCTGCGTAGATCTGACGCCGGCAGAAATTCACCACGTTTCGCAACCCATTAACCACTAGGAACAATTCATGAATAACGGAAACAAGCCAAAGCCCGTTGATGTTCTACTGAAAAAACTGGCCGCCCTCCCCCCCATGATCGACCTTCTTTTGGCCGCGGTACTGGCTGTCTACTCATATGTGGCGATCACGGTAGACCACGCCCAGCTCATCGGCCTGGTTTGCTTCCTTGTGGCCATCGCGTTTGCACTGCTGGGCCTGCTCGCCACCATGCGTGAGATGAAACTGTTCAAGATCGTTGAGAAAAACTCATCACTGGACAGACTGGGAGGAATGAAGGACGTGGAATTTCAGGCATATCTGATGGCCGTTTTCGGACTGCAAGGCTATCAAACCCGCAGCGTCCTGGGCGAAATACATCGCCAAGATGATGCCGACATGATCGCGACCAAGCGCAAGGAAACTCTCCTGATCCAATTCAATCACTGGGACGAAGATGTAATGGATATTCGCTCCGTCCAGTCTCTTCACAGAGCGGCTGCCGTGCTGCGAGCAAATCGCTGCATGGCCATCACCCTCGGTGGAGTATCCAAAGATGCAGTGAAGTGGGCCGCAATGAAGGGCGTTCAGATCGTCACAGCCAAGGAGCTTCTGGAAATGGCCGGGGGTATCCTGGGCGTGACGCCAGATGAGGTGATGGGAAATCCCGTCAGGGAGGAAGAGCAGATCGAGCAGAAGCACGAAATCGAAGGAGCCTAAGCTACGGCTACGATCTCAACGGCAACATCACGTCGATCAACAGCACAGCCTACGGGTACGACTGGCTGGACCGGCTGACTACAGAGCCGGCGCAGGCATTTACCTACGATGGCAACGGGAACCGGATGGCGGACGGTGCCGGAGGCTACGGGTACAGCACCAGCTCGAACCGCATGGCGGCTTCGCCGGCTGGCGCCGTGACGCTGGATGCGTCCGGGAACACCACGGGGATCGGCAACCGATCCTTCGCCTACAACCAGGCTGGGCGGCTCGTCACGGCTTCCAATGGTGGCTTTATTGTTGGCCAGTACGCCTATGCCTTTGATGGCCACCGGGCCTCCAAAGTCGCAGGCGGGGCCACTACCCTCTTCCACTACGACCTGGCCGGCAACCTGATCGCAGAGACCGACGCCAGCGGCGCGACGCTCAAGGAGTATGTGTGGGATGACGAGGGGCGGACTCTCGCGCAAATCGCGGGCACCCTGACCTACCTGCACCCGGACCACCTGGGCACGCCGCAGTTCGGCACCGACGCTGGACGTGCTGTTGTTTGGCAGTGGTATGAGCGGCCCTTCGGTACCGGGCCGCCGGTTGGCTCGGTCAGCGTCAATTTGCGTTATCCGGGGCAGTATGCTGATGCGGAAACGGGGCTGCACCAAAACTGGTACCGAACCTATGATCCGAGGGCGGGGCGGTATCTGGAGAGCGATCCGGTTGGGTTGGCTGCCGGAGTTAATACCTTTGGGTATGCCAATTCAAATCCGCTTGCGTTCGCCGATCCGGATGGGCGGAGCCCGGTACTCGTTGCTCGACTGATATTGGCGGGGTTAGGGGTCGGGTTAGATGCGATCACGCTTACCGATGATGTGCCAATTCCAGGAGCAGGGTTTGCAGGGGCGGCTACAAAAGCTGGGGGGCGATGCGTTGCAAAGAATCAGTGATATCCGCGCTCGCCGTCACTTTGGCACTGGCCGTATCCACCCCGGCCAGTGCTGGCGTCACATTCTTTGTTTATGACCTCACCAGCAAGCCCTCATCCATTACCAGCCCGAACGGCGCGGCCTGGGCGCTTACCCATGATGATCTGAGCAACGAGCTGATCGAGGCAAGTCCCGACCGGGGAGTGGTGGCCAGCATTTTTTATGCCGCCGGCAATATGGTCACCCGCACCGACGCACGGGGCATCACCGCGACTCATGCCTACGACACGCTCAACCGGCTGACCGGTGTGACCTACCCGGCCGCCGGGGAGGGCGTGGCCTATACCTGGGATGCTTGCGCCAACGGCAAGGGGCTGCTGCGTGGGGTGGCCGACGCATGTACTCGGCTTCGGGAACGACATCTGGTGTATGTGGCGCACATGCCGGGACGGACGTCACGTCAGGTGTCCTCGCCCAACTCGTGTAGCCGCCCTTTCAGTTCACGGCACAACTTTTCCATTGCGAAGTTGGACGCGATGAGTTGGTCACACTTCGCCCGCCAGTAAGCCCCCTGATCACCACGAACCTCTTTTGAAGCCGTTTCTGGCACAGCCACAGGTCGAGGGTTAAGAGCAAATAGCCCACCCTCTTTGCCAGTCTTCACCATTTGTCGGAGATCGTCCACACCCTGCAGCAACTCACGCTGGCTATCCTCGTGACGCCGAAGCAACATCGCCAGATTGCCCTGCGCATGGTCCAACGCCTGCTGCAATACCGTGACTTGCGCCTTCAGGGTTTCCTCCCGCCTGAAACCTTCCTCGATGGCTTCCTCCAAGGCGGCCACTCGGGCCTGGACGGTCGAAGCGCCACGCCCGATCAGGAGAGACTTCCTTGAATACTGGGCGCCAGTCAGGGAAGCCAACTCTTGCTGTACCGTGGTGACAGAGCCACCACCGGCGGCCTCGATGATCTTGCGAATGTGAAGAGGTTCACCCTTAGCCATCCTTGTCAGGATGGCCTCTCGAATAACTTCTCGGAAGGAATGCTTTGCCCTGGGTTTGCGCGATGGAGTTTTCATAACCACTATAGTAGCAAAAGTGACGATACTCGGCTGATTTGCTGTTTCCGGTCATAAAAGTCGTAATGTTTCACGAGAAAACCGCAGGAAAGCGGCGATACAAGAGGATTCATGGTGCATAGCGAAAAAACCGTGAAACATGCGGCGACGGTCAATACCACGCATGAAATAGCACTAAACATAGCCAGATTACGCATGAATGGTAACTCTACTACTGAACGATAAAGAAGGATTGACATCCTCCCCGCCCTGAAGGGCGAGGTTTGCCGCGCAACTGATCAATACAGCGGAAAGGCGCAAGAACGGATTAGGAATACAAAAAAACAAAATATTTTGCATGCCTCGCGACCAAGACGCCCATAACTGCTGCTAAAAGCCCAATCGCTGCTGCATTACAGACTTGTTACAGACAAATGAAAAGGCATAATGCAAACTTGAAAAGGTTTTAACCAAAAAAACAATTAAGACAAGCCAGCAAGGAATAACTATTCAAAGTTATACCGCAATAGATGACTTTATTTCAGAATCACGAAAAATTACTTGCAAACACACGATCAATGATCTAGGATAGGTCTATCGTGATGAAAAGTCCGCCAAGAATATGAGAAAAATTGAATTTAAGACCTCGGTTGCACTGGCTTTAAGCGACCTCAATGTGACGCCCAAAAAGCTACATGAATTGGTGGGTCGGGAAAAACCGGTCGGGCAACACCACATGCGCTACACCCCGGCAGACTTGCGTACCGCCAGATATCGGGCCGCCGGGGTGCCGCCGGACCAAGAGCTTCAATTACTTCCACCACACTCTGACCAGCCCTTCCCTCCTCTTATAGTCACTCGTATGACCAAAGGCGGCGTAGGTAAAACATCCACATCTATAAACCTGGCGGCGGTACTCGCCATGATGGGTTACCGAATTCTGTTTATCGACGCCGACCCACAGGCTTCGGCCACTAATCTGCTAGGCGTTGATGGAAATCTGCAGGATGATTTACTCCATATTGGTCATTTTTTGACCAAGAAGCCAAGTGGTGAAGACACGGAACTCGCGTCGGCCATTATCCCGATCTACGCAGACGGGGGGTTGGATCTCATACCTGCGGACATCACGATGAGCCAGACCGACGCAAACATGGTGACCATAATGGCCAGCCATCAGCGAGCTCTTCAATTTTTGACGAGAAACGGGCTCTTTCTTTCTCGTCGATACGACGCCATTATTGTTGACACTGCCCCTGGCACAACCCCGATGGGACTAGCCTTTGCTTTTGCAGCGAAGGTGTCCGGTAAGATACTCACCGTCGTTGAACCCGAAGGGACTTGCTTGCGTGCGCTGGAGTCGCTGGCATCCAACCTTGCAGAAATCAAAGAGGTAACTGGTGCGCAAATAGGCATGGAAGTGGTCATCAATAAGTACCATGTTTCACTAAAACACATTCGGGAAAACATGGGCGTGCTTTACAGCAAATATGGCGAATATTTGAACGACACAATCATTCCGCAGTTCACCGGCTTTGCCAAGCAAATGGATCCAAACAACAAAGTCACCATGCCACTGGTCGAATCCGACCCTTCAAGCGTTGGATCTGCTGCCATCATCAGTCTGGCCAAGAGCATTATTCTCAGTTTCGGGATTCATCATCCCGGACTTAGAAACGTTGCACAGGAAAAAACAGCATGACGCAAAAAGGACACGGAAAGCGCGAAGTACCGAAGGTTTCCGGTCTGGTTTCCATGGGGCGTATTCCACAGCCGAACCAAGAGACGCTTGACCGGATGCCTACATTTCCCCCCGGCCGTGAGGCAGAGGAGAAAAGCCCAGCAAACGAGACGCCATCTTGGGCATTTCAGCCTAAAGATACAGGACTGGAAGTGACTGAGAGAGGTACGGTACTCATTCCGGTCAGCAGGCTTCGCGCTTCACCTTTCAATGCACGCAAGATAAGGACGTCCGAGCGAATCCAAGAAATAGCGAATAGCATGCTCGCGGATCAGCAACGAGAACCTATCACGGTTTACCCAGGAACAGGGGAAGATCAAGACCTCTACATGATCGCATCCGGTGCCACAAGGCACTTGGCTGCGATCCAGCTCGGTTGGAAGACCGTCGAGGCATGGATAGATACCCGGCTCAATTCCGCCGATCCTTTATCCATAGTTCGTATCAGCCATGTGCATAACAATTCGGTCGCTGAAACAGACCTGGATCATGCTTATGTGGCCCGCGATCTACAGGCGGTCGGGTATACGCTATTGCAAGTCGCAAATGCCCTTGGATACAAGGGAAACAGACAAATCACACGACTTAACGCCTACTTTGAACTAACTGAAGCAATTTTGGAGGTTGGAAAAACGTGGGCAGATAAATTTTCCGCTGTCATGGCAGAAATGTTAAAAAATGCGACAAAAACTATCGGGGAAGAGCCGTCGCTCAATATTCTGCGAACGGCTATTTCAAAGAATTTATCTATCCGCGATATCGAGAATTTAATCACTGTAGAAAAAAAACGTATCGCAAGAGATAGTAAGCCGCGAACACGCTCCACCAGAATCTCGATGCATAATTTCAAACTCAACGGGGAGCCGGTAGGAACCTTGACACGGCTTCAAACCGCGCCAGGAGAACACCGAATTCAGCTTGAAACCACGCTTACCCCAGAGATTGCTGAACAATTGAACGATCAACTGGAGGCCCTGCTAAAGACGTTCGCAGCGGGGATCGATAATGCGTAAGCGCGGATTCCCGGCAAAAATAGGCGGGAGAATTAACGCTATTTTTTGCAAGTCTTTGATTCTAAACGGGCGCAACGTTGCGCTTTTGGAACCCCCGGGGAATCAAAGATGACCACGGCCAATCAAAATCATTCATACCACACCGAAGCCCAGACTAATAATCTGGGCTTCGGTGCATTTGGAGAACGGAAATGACATAAGAAGTCGCAGCAAAAGAAAACGCCCCACAGTCGGCAAACCGTGAGGCGTTGGAGAGTCACTAGGACGCTCGTGTGACAAACGGAATCCTAGTCCCCTCTCCTACCCAAGTCAACAACTTTATATCGACCTAAACCGGGTCGAGGGGGAATTGTATGTCTGAGAAACACAATGCGGCCTGTGTCCCGCGCCGGGCACACCCGAAAGCAGGGTGCGGGGCTGGCGTGCGCCGGCGCCCTGCTATCGCCATGCCGGATCGCTACCGTAATCGGCCGTCTCGCATTCGAGTTGCCATTTACCGTGTATGGGAAAACGCGGACACCTTGGGTCTCACACGTTCAGCGGTCGCCGTCCTTCAGGCGATCATTGCTGCCGGTGTTAGAGTTGATAATCCATATGAATGGATATTTGCGAAAAAAAGCCGACTGGCGAGCCTGGCAGATGTTTCAGAGCCAACCGTGTATCGAACCCTTAAAACACTACAGGTAGATGGTTGGATTATTCGCCAGGATCAGGAAAGGCTGCATGACGGGTCTATGGATATGTCGAACATAGCAATTACAGAGAAATTGGCATTATTGTTAGGTCTTGTTGTTCGCAATACGGTACATAAACCAGTTCTGGATGATGTAGATGTCCAGTTACCCGCGGACATGGACACCCATTCCAGAATTGACGCTGACCCTGCTCAGAATAATTCTGGTCAAGGAGAGAAGAACAGTCCTTCGATCACCATGGAAGACACGGAAACACCCTCCGAAATGATCGACGATTTGATAGCCGGTATATATATTAACCAAAGGGTTTATCAAAAAGCTTCAGTTAAATACCAGTCCACGCCAGCAAAATTTGTTCGCATGGAAGGAAGATCGGTACCCGTGGAATTGGTATGGTTGATTACAGAAAATCGGCTGACCTACAGCCAGCTATTCTCGCTTATGACCAAGGCAGGGCAGGTACCCGGACAGCAGCTAAGCGATTATGTTGAGTACCGTAGCGATAGGATCAGGCAATTAGCAACAACAAACGATTGTTATCGCTATCTAAGAAACTTGATTGAACAGGAAGTCGACGCCAAATACCTCTGCAAGCAAAGGGCCAAGAAGGAGCACGAGAGAAAACGCCAGGAACAAAAAGCGCAAGCCGCCAAATCTAGGGAACAGTGGCTGAGAGTACGCGACGGCCAGACCTACGTTGATCCTGCCACCAACCGCACATACACGATTAACGCGAATCATGGACTGGCAATAGTGGGGGAAGGCGGCAGACCAACCGCATCGCCAAGTATTCGCTTGACTGGTGCGTTCCTGCGGAAAATTGAGAGCGGCGCGTTCCAGAGGTTTGTGCCAGCAACGGAACCCTGGTCGCCGGAGAAAGCCAAGACGTACATCGCCGGGTTGCACCAGATACTCAATGCGGGTCGATCCAGAGAGGCGCAAATAGCCTCTTGACAAATGCATGTGATTGACTTCATGATGCGAACATTGCCCAAGTAATCGGCAATGTGATTTCACTTCAGCGAACCTTTCGTTGAGGTTGCGGGTTTTTCAGGTGACTGAAAACGCTAGTTGCGCAGCGATACGCGCTTCTTACATCTGGCCCTATGTGATAGAGCCAGGTACCTGCAACCCATTGGGGACCCATAATCCCCACTGGGGCTTGTGACGTCCTCAGAAAGAGAGGTACGTTATGAGTGAAAATGCAACGTCCCAGGGGAAATCAACGCCCCTTGCCGAAGCCTCACTTGGTACGCAAGTAATATACAAGTGGGCAGATTGGCAAAACCAGCAAGCCGGGAAACCGATTAGGATCGCATCTTTCCGTAAGGAAAATAGGCGCCTGGTCGTGCACCAGTATGGTGATACTCTCTGTGGTGTACTGCAATTGGCTGATGTTAAGCCAATGGTCAGGGATTTCAGGGAGTGGAAGGAACCTTTCCACACCGTTCAAAGCAAGCTGATCAAACGCGGTTGGAATCTGGTATCCGACAGCGGGGAGGTGAGGCATGTTACTCACTGACCTGTTCGGCCACCCAATCGTCACCCCGCAACCCGGCGCCTCGCCGGTTCGTCGTCGCCCAGTCTCCCCGGAGACAAAGCGAGCAAAACTCATCCGCCATCTTGAGTCGTCTGCCAATCTCGTGCTGTTCGACGAGTTGTTCGAATTACTCAAGGCCCCCCTGTTGCAGCAATTTTCCATTCCGGAGGAATTCGCGTCGGATATTGGTGATGTTGCGGTGCAGGAAGAAACACAGGCAGATGAGGAAACCTCCAAGTCGCTCTCCACGGTAATTCCTTATGAGGCATGGGATAAACCGTGGATTCAAGACGACAAGGATCTCAAGTGGTCAAAAGAAGGCCTGATATTTACCCATGTGCGTCTTTTCTGGCGATCGTTTGAGGAGCTGTCGCTGAATAACAACGAGCAGGAGAAGTGGTCGGTGCTCCGTTGGATATTCCGCCCAGCGATCAAAAAGCTTTACATGTACGACAAGCGCATTGGTAAGTCACTCTGCCTTCCAGTACATGAGCGTGACGAGACGTTCTCTTTCCACAACTGCTGTATTGCGGCAAGGATGGATGGGGATGTTGTTCGAGAAGGTGTTCGCAGGAATATTTCTGTGGAAGTAATCAAAGCCGTTGAAAAAGTCTGTAGCTACGACTGACGGTTCCCGCTAGGGGCACAAAACCCCTACCGGGGCTGGTGCCCCTTTTTTTTGCCTTTGTGAAAGGAAAAGCACCATGTTTGATCTGTCTTCAATCCTGTTTCAAGTGAATTACAGCCTCGTTGAAGCCTTCGGCCTCGATCCAAATGAGGTTGATCCCGGCATCACTGTGGAAGGGTTTGCAATCCCTGATCCATCCACGCTGTCCGACCCGATCGCTGCGGCTCATGCTGCGTTTCTGCGTTCGGCGATTCCGCCTGTAGATCCTCTGTACCAGTTCCGCAAGGATTTGGTGCGCGAGATTCGCTATTGGTGGTTGACGGGCGAAGGTGATGTGCTGTTGCTGTGGGGCCCAACCGGCTCTGGTAAGACGTCGGTCTTTGAACAGTGGTGCGCTCGTTTAGGTATTCCGCTGTTTATGGCCAAGGGGCATCGCCGCTTTGAACCTCATGAAGCCTTCGGGCAGTTTGTAGGAGGGGAGGGCGGTACAACTCCATGGGTCAACGGACCACTGACGATGGCGGCGCAGTATGGCCTGCCTTGCATCATCAACGAGTATGACCGGATTGATGCGTCAAGAACCATCGTGTTCAACGACGTGTTTGAAGGTCGCGCGTTTCCGATCCCGGGAAAATCGGGTGAGGTCGTTGTACCCCAACCGGGGTTCCGCTGTGCCATCACCGGCAACACCAACCTGGTGGAAGACGTGAGCGGCAACTACGGAACCGCCAATAGCCACGACATCTCCATTCTGGAGCGACTGTACGCCGTGGAAATTGGTTATCCGACTGATGACACCGAAGCCAAGCTTCTTGAGTCCGTTCTGGAGCAGTTCAGTGATGACCTGCTGACGTACTGGTTCGATCAGGAAGGCATGAAGTTGTCCACGCCGCAAGGTATCAAGGAAGGATCTGCGATCAGTCGTGGTGAATTCATTGGTGGGTTGCTTGAAGTTGCGCGTCGTATCCGGGCGCAGTCTAAGGATGGTGGAAATGCCTCCGATGCTGCTCTCGAACGCACCATGTCAACGCGGACGCTTCGGAAGTGGGCCAAGCATTCTGTCGCACAGGCGGCAGCTCCTGAGAAATTAGGGCTGTCAGCGCTTCACCTGTCGCTGAAGAAATATTTATCCAGCTTGTCCACGCAGTCGACCCGGATCGCACTTCACCAGGCGGTGGAAAGTGTGTTCGGCGTTGGCGAAAAAGTCGGTCCATAAGGAGCACATCATGACAAAGAAATTTAGTGGTGTTGCTTACTGGAAGGTACAAACCAGTGTTGCTAACTGGCCTGCGCTGGCACTTGATGTGCTGACGCCGGTCGAGAAAGCAGGACTGGCTGTGCTGGGGTATGAGCGCCTGCCGGGCGGCGATCAACTGAGCGTTACCTTTAACGAGGAGCGTCACCAGTTGCTTGTCGCTAACGGACAGGGGCGCGGGGTGGTGCGTGAGTCTGAATCGGCAAGCCGGTTCGTTGTTTGTCTCATCGCTGTGAGAAAGGCGCTTGGAGACATTTCTGTTGTCACGGACTCGCAAGAGAACGTGCCGACGCTTCCTCGCCAGTCATATCCGCTTTATGCGGAGGACTGGCAGCGCGTTCTACCGATCGCGCAAGAACTTGGATTGGCAACTGGAGAGGCCTTCGTGGCTCGCCATTCTGCCGTCTTCAATCATCTGTTCTAGGGAGCAAGGAAATGGCTGAAAAGATCGTTTTTCTCATTTTGATGGTCGTGATTCTTACGAGCCTGTGGTACTTCATGGGGTTGCCTAAACCGGCGCTCCGTAAAGTGGGTGCGAAGCAGGATGACTGGCAACAAGACGTCACAATGCAGCAAGAGGAAGCTCTGGCAGTTTTGGAGCGTGAAGAGGTTGTAGCGTCGCCCCTGATTGTTCGTGAGTTGAACAAAGGGAAGGTGACGATGCTCGTGCGATACCGGGCGAGAAAGCAGGCGTGTACTGCTCATCTCATCATCTGGTCGGGTGCCAAGCGCAACCGTATCCAGGACAGTTACTACGACCTGGGTGTCATTCCAGGCGATATGGTAACGGAAGAGGTGATCCAGAGCTTTATGGCCTTGGCCATGTCGCGTATGGAGGAATTGCAGAACGCAGGCCGGCGGACCCGCAAGGCGAAAACCGAGCAGACGAAGCAGCAGGAAGTTGTCCAGCAAGAGGTGGCAGCTGTAGATCAATCCGTTGTTGTCCCTGCCGTGTCTGTTGAGGGTGCGGTGCAGCCTTCTGTGGTGGTGGAAGATTCGCCCCCAGAGTTGATCCGGCTGAAGAAATTCCCGTCCGTGTATCGCGGCGTCATTACCGAAATTGGGATGATGCCTCAGAACAAGAACGGGGAGGACTTCACCGTCTTTGGGGTGCGCTATCGCACTTCCGAGGGGATCGAAGATGCCGTCTTTGGCGCCAATCTGCGTATCGCGATCCGCGAGGCGCAGGCAGGTATCGGAGATAAGGTGGAAATTCTGAAAATCGGTCGCAAGACTGTGGAGACTGGCAAAGCTCCGATGAATCTCTTCAAGGTTGCCAAACTGGAAACATCTGTGTAACACCTTCATTGCGGGAGAGACAGCCTTCGGGCTTCTCTCCCCTTTGTTTTTTTCTCAATGGCGGTTTCAACGAGCCACCATCGACGAAAAAGCACCCTCGATTTTTCTCCGTGAGGAGCAAGCCGCTGCATCGGTCGGTTATCCGATGATCTCTTCGCATGCCCTCCGGCGTGCGGAATCCTGGGCGCAGTCAGGCCCAATCTATTCAGAAATACCCTATCCGGATGCGTAGCATTCAAGGGAGTAGTTCTGGAAACAGGCAGCATGTTTTATTGCTGTTTTTAACCATACGCCCGATCCCTTTGACCACTTTATTTCAACCTGCCATTTAGGTCGATGTCGGTGAGCGCGTATTCAAAAGGAGATGCACCATGGCTTCAGTAAACAAAGTAATCCTCGTCGGTCGTTTGGGTAAGGATCCTGAAACCCGTTATATGCCAAATGGTGATGCAGTAACCAATATCACCCTGGCGACGAGCGAAACCTGGAAGGACAAGAATGGTGAGAAACAGGAAAAAACCGAATGGCACCGTGTCACCTTCTATCGCAAGTTGGCGGAAATTGCAGGCGAATACCTGAAAAAAGGCAGCATGGCCTACATCGAGGGGCGTCTGGAAACTCGCAAATGGACTGACAAGGCCGGTGTGGAAAAATACACCACCGAAATCATCGCTAATGAGATGCAGTTGTTGGGCGCTCGTCCGGCCGGTGATGGACAGTCGAATGAGCGGAGCAGCCAACCGTCCGCGAGACAGCAGCCTGAATATGCGGATACAGGTGAGGATATTCCGTTCTAGAATATACATACGGTAAATAATCAACAACTTACGCGGGTAATTATTGCCCGCTGGGTGGTGATTCCTGCACCATTTTGTTCGTTTGGAAAGGAATCATTATGTACGGTTATCCCGGTCTTGCCTTTGGTCATGAAGCTGTTACCTCCATGAGCAACCTGATCGACGCCATCAAGCGTCGTCAGATATTGCGTCCTCGCAGCAAACTCGCACTTCTGGTGGGTGACAAAACGTTGGCTGTAAACCTCCTGCCCAATGGTTTCATCGAGTTGGACGGACAGGCGCAAGCAGTCAGTGTTGAACGCCGCGTGGAAGATGCAATGGCGAAATTTGGTGCATTTCTTCAAGAAAGGGTGTCGTGATGAACCCGAGAATGATCCCGGTGCTGTCAAGCAACATCGACGGCTACCAGTACATCAGTAAAACGCAACAGATGTTGATCACCTTCAAGGGTGGTTCGACCTATGCGTATGAAAATGTGCCTTTGAGCTTGGCGGATCAATTTCTACATGCCAGTTCCAAGGGGAAGTTCTTCGGTGAACATATCCGCGATCAGTACACCACCTCCAAGTTATCCCCGGAGGAGGTGATAAAGATACTGGAGAACGTTGATCGTTCATTTACGCCACAACCAAAACCCACGCCGCGCAAAGCGACGGTCAGCTTGCAGAAGCTAGTGCAGGCATACCCGTTTCTGAGGGCGGTATTTTGATGACCTGGCTGGTAAAGGATTGCCTCTTGGCACCTTTCCAGCCGGCATTTTTCCCTTGTCGAACGTTTTCCCGTAACCCTGGTTATCGGAAAGCGGTTGAAAAGATTTTCTTCGTGAGAAGAGAGACGTTGCATCTGTCGTTTATCAGATGCTCTCTTCGGCCAGATCATCGGCCGGAACCCTCGTGTGTTGTTTGCACGAGTTCATTGGGGCTCTATCCAGAGTTCCTACATCAACCCGTGCGGGTGGTCCCCCCGCCGGGGGTCGGATCATTACCGCACTTAGCCTGGAGAAAAACCATGCAAGACGTGCTTAATGAAAAACTGACGCTGATCTCTGTAAATATCAGCACCTTCTCTGGTTACCGTCGTGCCACCCGTGAGCATATCGCGGCACTCGGCGGCCAGTTGCCCGCAAGCGCTGCCATTACTGAAGGGTCCATCAAGGTTTTCCCCGCAGACGGGACGAAAGCTTTGCAGACTGTTCGTCGTGGCGTGTTTCGCAAGTTGCAGGCAAAGGGCGTGAAAGCGCTGGGGTCGCAGAATGTCTTTGCGATCCTGACGGATGAACTGCCCGAGATCGAGAAGGAAATTGCTGATGCCGAGGCGGAGTACATTGCCGAGCGCACCACGTTGGAAGCCAACTACGATCAGATTTTTGAGGATCATGTGAAGGCCAATGTGGAAGCGGAAGCGATCATTCGCTCCCTCAAGGTGGATCAGGTGACGGCAATCGCCAAGTGCCGGTTCTCGAAAGACGTCTTCAAGATTGCACCGTTTGTCCGTGAGGGCGAGTCGGAAGAAGATGGCGTCGAGGGCATTGTGCGCGGTCTTGGTCGGCAGTTGTATGAGGAAATCGCGTCCGAAATGGACAAGCTCCTCAAGAACAACGCCTTCGTCAAGAATCAGCGTGTAGGTCAGAAGTCCCTGCGCCCGCTGAAGGCGGCAGCTCAGAAGATGAAGAAGTTGTCTTTCCTAGATACGTCGGTGGAAGGCGCCATCAACCTGGTTGTCGATACCCTGAAGTTGCTTCCGCAGGAAGGGTATATCCAAGGGCAGGAGTTCGTGACCCTGGAGCGGTTGGTAGAGGTGATGTCCGATACGGACGAACTTCTCAATGCCGCTTCAAAGGTCAGGAATGGTGTTCCCGTGTGCGATGTGTTGTTCCCGCCCGCGCCACCGCCCGTGGTAGAAGAGGAAGTCGTTGAAGCCGCCCTTGTGGTGGAAGAAGCGGCTGCCGAAGTAGTGCTTGATGCCCCGGTTGCAGTTCCGCCGGTCAGCATCTCCCCGGTGGTGTCTTTGCCGCCGATCCCGGTCCCCAGTATGCCGGCCTTTACACGGTCCGGTGGTTTTACTGGTTCGGGGATGGCTCGTCCGACAGCAGTAAGGTCGCCGGTGCCTAACACTGCAGCACCGGTGTTGAAGCCACGTGAGCAGCTTAAATCCAACGCTTTGCTGTTTTAAGGAGAGGATTATGCGCGCACAAGCACTGGATCGGGCCTTGCCCGCCATCGCTGGTTTCATCACCGACCGTACCGGCATTCCAATTGTTCGGAGTGAACGGGCTAGTACCGACAATGTGGCGATTTACCTGCCCCGGCGTCGGTCTGAAATCGACCTGACCGAGCGTGATCTGGTTGAAGCGGTGGCTTTCCTCTACCACGAGGCGGGCCACATGCTGCATTCCAACTTCGCGCTCGCGGCGAAAACCCCTCTCGAACGCGCCATCACGAGCGTCCTCGAGGACATCAGGATTGAACATCTGGTGATGGGGAAATTTCCGGCGGCTCGACGCTATCTATCGCGTCTGGTTGGGTACCTGGTTGAGGACGGTAAAAATGGTAGTGGTTTTCCTGCACTGGAAGGAAGCGAGCCAGAGTCGAAGATTTTGCAGTATTACATGTTGTATCGGCTCCGGCGTGATGTGCTTCGGCAAGATACCATTGCCGAAGTATGCGAAACCGCAGTGACCGCTGCACAGATGCGCTTCCCGTCCGGAATGATGACCCGCTTGGACGCCTTGATGTTCGAGGTGCTTTCTTGCGAGTCTGAGGACGATGTTTTTGCCTTGTCAGCCGAGATCGTGGAAATGATCAAGGAAGAAAAGGAGAAGGAAGAGCAGAAGAAGCAGCAAGCTCAAGAGCAGCAAGAGCAAGAGGCTGGCCAGCAGCAAGGTCAGCAGTCGGCATCCTCGGAAGATGGGGATGAGCAGCAAGGTGAAGGCAGTCAGCAACAAGGTACTGACCAGGATGGCGGGGAAGATTCCGCGTCTGGCCAGGCCTCTTCCTCGCAAGGGGAGGCCTCGGACGATCAATCGGCTCAAATGTCGAGTGGGTCGGCCGGTGGTGGAGCTGGTGGTGATCATGCGCAAAGCCTGGAACAGTTGCTCGGCATGTCCGATGCAGATGTCCAGGAAGATCTGGGTGAAATGCTCCAGAACGCACTGAATGCCGCTGCCAACGCCGAAATTGGTGAAGCCGGATTCGTGGACGTGCCCATGCCTAACGTGCATAAGGCTCGGCTGCGTGATACGGGTGTGGATGTAGGCGCCTTGCGCGCAAGTATCAATGCCACACGCACCAGGACGCTGCAGTGGATGAGCTCTATGGCCGAAGGAGACATTTCGCATTCCCGTTCCGGGATGCAGATTGATTCGTCGCGCATATGGAGCGCTCGCTTTGGTGGAAGCATCTTCATCCGCGAGGATGAGGGAATTGATCTGAATGCGGCCGTGTCGATTGTCATCGACCGTTCAGGATCAATGAGCCAAACCATAGGTCATGCGGTGCAAGCTGCCGTGGCCACCATGTTGGCCTTCGATGTTCCAGGTTTAAAGACGCAGGTTTCGGTCTTCCCCTGGTATCAAGCGGGCGACGAGGGCGTGGCGGTCGTGAAGCGTTGGGAGGAATCCCCTCGTACTCTGGCTGCTCGCATAGCGAGTCTGACGACAGATGGCGGAACTCCGATGGCAGAAGCTATCCTTTTCGCCGCATCCGACGTCATCCGCCGGGAAGAAACGCTGAAGATCGTGCTTGTCGTCACCGATGGTGATCCAAACGATATGGGGGCAACCCGGTACATTATCGACAGGGCTCGAGCTGATGGCATCACTGTGGTTGGTCTGGGTATCGGAGTCGAAACGGCTCCGGTATTCGGTGAAAGGTACGCTTCAACGATTCGCAACATTGGGGAGTTGTCAGCCTCGATGGTGCGTTTGGTGAAAGCTGCCTTCGAAGACAATCGCCGCAACCAGTAACACCTTTGCCCCCCGACCATGTGTTGGGGGTGCTTTTCAGTAGGCCTTCTGGGAGGGCCCACCGACAAGCAGTAATATTTTTTTAAAACGCGGCCTGAAGAAAAAGCTATCTTGCAACTACTGGAGATCTGAAACCGATGAACAACTTACGACTTTTAACCAAAAAAACCAGCGACCTGCGGGTGTTCGACACTTACTGGATGACCGGCCTGATTCAAAAGGGACGGGTGCGGGTGACGGTGCCGGCGCAAAAAGATGCTCAAACAGCGGCCGAGCTGTCCGCAGCCCAGTACCTGTTGAGCGAAAAAAACGTGTGCGGGCACAATAAAGCAGGTGCTGGTCTGAGGATCTGGGTCAGCCGCGGCGCGATCAGGAAACTTCTGCGCGGGATCTCTGACAACGACCGTATGTCGCCGTACGCCAACTTCCTGCTGACGCGATATTTGGGTGCCCAGGTCGAGGTAGAAAATCAGGACACTTCCTGGGCCGATGAACGTTGCGAAACCCAGGTGGACGTTATTGATGTCCAGGGGCCGGCGGTGACGACTATCGAAGTGAACGGATTTGGTTTGGTCGAACTGACTGGGCATGCAGTTGCACGATACATTGAGCACTTCAAACGCCAACCGGAACGTGCCTGGCGCGAAATTGTCGAGATAGCGAAGGAAGCCAAGCCGGCAATAATTAAAGGCCGGAAGGCAATTCACAATCTCCAGCACCGGAATAAGGGGCGATACGCCATGGACGCGAAGAGGGGCGTGCTACTGACGATTGCGGATCCAGATAAGCCAGGGATGCTCCCGAGCCTAGTGACTATTATGATTCCTGACGACAGGGCGGCATACGCTGAATGCCACAAAACCGATTCTCAATGCTAAAATCACCACCGATGAGAATTTTGCTACTAATCCCAGCTTTAATCCTGTCGATCCCATTCGCCTTAGCGGCGAACAAGGGCGATGACATGGTGATTATTGCCAACCCCTCTACGTCAACGAATGCGGTCTCGCAATCGGAAGCACGCCTCATATTCTCCAACGACATCAAGGCATGGAAGAGCGGCGAACAAATCGCTGTCATTACAATGAGACGCACGGACGAGACCTACTCAAGGTTTACACAAGAAGTTCTCAATCTTTACCCATATCAGATAGAAAGAGCAATAAATCGGAAGCGCTATGCTGGAACTGCGCAATCGGAAATAGTTGCGGCTTCCGCGGAGGAAATGCTGAAGCTAGTTGCCAGCACTCCTGGTGCTATAGGTTACATACACAAGAAAGCGGCATCAAACATGCCCTCGATAAAGATTTTAGAGGTGCGAAATGAATAAGCGAATCATGCTATGGGTTATATCGCTGTTCGCGGTTACCCCGGTTATGGCTGACCAGACTACGGGCAACGGGTTATACGGGTTTGTAACCCAAGGGTACTTCAAAACGAACACAAACAATTTCTACGGGAAAAGCCAATCCGGATCTTTCGACTTCAATGAAATCGGAGTCGGTGCTGGCTTTGTCCTCAACGATACCGTTTCGGTCGGTGGCCTTCTGCTTTCTCGCAAGGCAGGCAATGCGGATAACGGATCTGTCCGGCTGGACAATCTGGTCTTTGACGTGAAGGCGTTGCGTGGGGAGAATTCAATTACCGGGGTTAGACTAGGGCGAAACAAAATCCCTTTCGGTTTCTACAATGCGACACGTGACATGGCCATGACGCGACCAACGCTGTTGTTGCCGCAAAGTGTTTACCATGACCACTCGAGGAATTTTCTCATCAACGCGGATGGGTTAGAGGCGTATCACGAGCGATGGGACGATGAGAGCTACACAAGGTTTGCCCTGCTGTACGAAAAAAACAACGGGATAAATAATCCGCAGACGGAAATTTACTTCATGGGGATGGACTGGCCGGGAAAGTTGAATCCAGATTATGCAACTGGGGCGACTTTCACTCATACATTTAACAATACCAAGACACGCGTCGCGGGTTTTTATGGCCACTTGCCAACCAAGTACAAGCCAGGCACAGTAGACCCGCTTACATCCGGGGAAATTACGACAGACGTGATGTGGCTGTCAGGTATGCATGAGATTATGCCAAAACTGACACTCACTGCAGAAGCGTTCTTGCCGCGCATCGCATACGACGGACTTGGGCCGTTAATTCCGAACAGGAACGTATACCCGCTTGGATGGTATCTCCAGGCGACCTATGCCCATTCAAACAGTCTTGAGTTTTATGGCCGGTACGACCAGACGTATAAGGACAAGTTTGATAAAAGCGGAGAGAAGAACTCAGCGGCAACAGGCATGCCAAAACACTCGTTCTATGCGTCAGACTGGACGGTTGGCCTGAATTATTTCTATTCACCAAGCCTGATTATTTCTGCCGAGTTCCATCGCATCAATGGAACGGCTTTCTTGCCTCGACTGGACAACCCTGATCCGAGCATGACAAGCGAGCGGTGGAACATGTTCGGCCTGCAAGCTTCATATAATTTCCGTTGATCATGCCTTCCCCAAGACAAACTCTGCCCTTCAGGGCGGAGTCATAAAATGGGTCTAGTAAACAGGACGCTTGAGCGTATAACGGAAGAATGACCCAACCCCAGATCATCCGTCGCGGCTATGTTTTCCGCCTGCGCGGCAACGCGCAGGCCGAGGCTAAGCTGCGCCGCTTCTCCGGCTGCTGCCGCAAGGTCTGGAATCTGGCCTTGGCCGAGCAGCAGGCTCGACGCGAACGTGGCGAGAAATATGCCGGGTATGTGGACATGGCCAAGTGGCTCACGGCATGGCGTAGCGACCCAGCAACCGCCTATCTTTCCGAAGCGCCGGTTCACGCGCTCCAGAACACGCTCAAGTCGCTGGATGACGCGTTCCAACGGTTATTCAAGAAACAGGGCGGCTATCCGAAGTTCAAGCGCTACGGCGATCCTGTCGGGGTACGTGAAACAGATGTCGCTTGCTTTGCAGTGGACCAGATTAACTGGCGCGTGAAACTCCCCAAGCTCGGCTGGCTGCGCTATCGCAACAGCAGGAACATCAATGGCACTCCGAAGATCGTCACCGTCACGCGCCAGATCGACGGATGGTCTGTCTCGATCATGACCGAGCTGCAGATTGGAACCCAAATTCCAGCGGCAACCGCCATCGGCGCTGCGGATCGCGGCGTCACGAATTTCCTGGCGACCGACACCGGGCGCCTGGTTGCGCCGCTTGACGCACACAAGAAATCGCTCCACCGGCTGCGCCGGTACCAGCGTGCCGTGGCGCGCAAGATCGAGGCCGCCAAGGCCGCTGCCGGAATCCAGAAGAATGCTTCATTTCCAAAAGGTTTCAAGCTCCAGCCTTCGTGCCGGTTGCGCAAGGCTCAAGCCAGAGTCGCCCGGATTCACCAGAAGATCGCCCGTCAACGCGCGGACTTTCTGCACAAGCTCAGTACCGGGATTGCCGGCACGCATGCCATTTTCTGCATTGAGGATATGAAGGTGCGCGGCATGATCGCCAGCGCCAAGGGCGATGCCGTATCACCGGGCAGAAGTGTTAGGCAGAAAGCGGGCTTGAACCGCTCGATTCTCGATCAGGGCTGGTCGATGTGGGCCTGGATGGTGGAGTACAAGCTGCAATGGCGCGGCGGCAGGCTCATCAAGGTGCCAGCGGCCTATACGAGCCAGCGTTGTTCGTCCTGCGGTCACACCCATGCGGATAACCGCAAGGGCGAGAAATTCAGGTGCTTGCAATGTGGGCACGAAGAACACGCGGACACCAATGCCGCGAAGAATATATTGGCCGCGGGTCACGCGGTTCTGTCCGGAGAACAACCCGGACATGCGGTCGTGGAGGATGCGGCGCAGCAAGGCCGGCCTGGGAAACGATTACCCGCCGAGGAGCTACGCCGTGCGGCGTAGCTCGGTAGGAATCCCCGGCCTTCAGGCCGGGGAGGATGTCAAGCCGAAACAGGCGCACTGCCTTTTTGATCTTCGTGTTTTAGCGATCGCGGGCTTCGCGTTAATCACGGTTTTTACTGTTCAGAATTACTGGGCCCAGAAGCAACTGTCCAACCTTATTTCCGCCCAGCGCACGGATATTGTGCATAACGCAGGAACGGCCGTCAGTTCCGTTCTTTTTGAACGAAGTCTCCGTCTGGTCAACTCCACGGAAATGCTGGCCGCAACAGACGCCGTAACTTCGTCCATGTCCAGCCCATCTACACAAGCGTCGGTGCGACTGTCAGATATCCTTTCACGGTTCATCGTCAACGTGAATGCGAAAGGTGTTTGCTTTTTCGGCACCAATGGGGCCCAGCTGTTCCCATGCGATATTCCTGATGCAAAATTGCTGGCAGCAAAGTCCGCCCTCCAAAAAACGCCGAAATTTTCTACCATCTGCAACCAAACAGAATGTGAGCATTACATTGCAGTGCCGACGCTGCACGCCGGGAAAGATGTTGGGGTGGTTGTCGCTGCTTACGGCATGGAAGAGGTTTTTCAGTCGCTAGAGAAAACGTCGGGCACAAAGACGTCTATTCGTCTGTGTAGCGGCATCAAGGAAAAAGAGTCAGCGGATGGTCTGTTAGAAGTCGAATTTAACGACACAATAACTGGCTTGCCTGAAGGGTATGGACTCCCTGATGGATTTTGCTATCACTCCAGATTTGATATTCGTAAGGAACGCGCTACTATCAAAGACCTGTCGCGCCAACAAATTATCACGGCCGTCTCTGGAATCGCCATTCTTGGCACCGTCCTCCTGTTATTGTATATATCTGATCGTCGCATCTACTATCGAAAGTTAAATGATGAGTCTCAGGCAAGACACCGAAAATCCGAAACGCTAGACCGCGCATCCAGAAATTTCGAGATCGAGCGTAAAATGCTGGCCACAGAACTGCATGACGAATTGGGCCAGAGACTGGTGCCGATCCGTTTTAATGTCAGCATCCTGCGCTCGTTGATAGAAAAACATAATCTTCCTGAACTGGAGGCAATCTCAAAATCCATCGAAAAGGATATAGAGAACATGAGCCGAGGGGTGTCCGCATTAGTCAATTCGTTGCGCCCGCCATTACTCGACACAATGGGACTGAGAGGGAGCATTGAGGCGATCGTGGATGAATACCAGGTTGTTATGCCTGAATGTCGTATCCGGTTCATTGTTGATAAGACCGCCGATCTTGAGCAGCTTGACGATGCATCGCAGGTTGCTCTCTACCGAGCGGTTCAAGAGAGCCTGACAAACATTTCAAAGCACGCGCAGGGGGCTTCTCTTGTCAGAATCTCCATTTCAATAGGTGACAAGGGGGTGAAGCTCAAAGTGAGCGACAATGGGCCCGGGTTTAAGGTTGATGAAGATTCATTCGGCGGGATGGGGCTACGCGGAATGAAAGAGCGCGCGTTTGCGATGAACGGGAAGTGTTCGATCTATTCCGAACCGAACAAAGGAACCTCCATCCAGTTCGAGTTGCCAGTGAAGCGTTAAATTGAGCCGATCAGTCCGTACTTGATAGCAATGCGGGTAAAGTCCGCGTCAACACAGTTTAATGCCCTGCGTATAGAAGCCACGCGATTGGAGATGCTTTTCGTGGTTACCCCCAGTCGCTCGCGCGCCCCCTCTAATCTGACCCCTTCGGCGAGCATCACAAACAGCTCCAACTCTTTTTCTGTCAGGACAGTGCGAGGATCCTCGCGGTCAGCGCGCATCTGGTAGGCGGCCAGCTTGTCACCCAAGCCAGGTACGAAAAAAAACTTCCCTTCATCTGCGGCACGGATTGCATCGATCAGCATCATCGGGCTATCGGATTTTGTGACATAGCCCAACACTCCCATGCGGTAGGCGGAAGCAACCGTCTGTATTGCATCGCGCATCGAAAAAACAACTATTCGTTCCTTCGGGTTTTTCTTGATCAGCTTTTCAATCAGGGAGAGCCCGTTAGATTCTTCCAGGTTAAGGTCGACCACGATGACGTCTGGATGTACGTCCGGAATTTTGGCCAAAGCCTCTACCTCGCTGATGGCCTCCCCAGCGCAGGTAATCTTCTTCCCCCCTTCGGAGGCATGCGCGAATAACTCTATCAGCCCACTCCGGACAATGAGGTGGTCTTCTACAATAAAAGCTCTAATTGACTGATGCGACATATAAATACCTAAATTAACCTACCTTCGTATTTTGACACAAGATAAAAGCACTATCAAACAAAGTCTGTACGCCCGTTCTAATAAGGGAAAATATCACCTAATGACGCGGGAAAAGTGTTCCATTATTTTTGTTTCTTTAGTACCATACGAAAAAACCAAGCGTCATGGAGCATGAAAATGGATGATTTGAGAATGCTGAATGAGCGGATTCTGGCGCACCTGAGCGTTAGCGGGCCAGTGTCCGAGCATATCCTTCAGTATGTAACGATCTGCCTGGGCAAGCTCAAGCCGGGTGCTACGGATCTGACAGAGTTTATCCCCGGCGCCAATAAGAACACCTTGGATGTGACTTCTCTGAATCGCACCTATCTTGACTTTGCACGGCTTGTTGCACGAGACATCATCTCCGGACATTACGATGGACTGCTGGTCCTCGGCGTGGATATGGCTCAAGCAAGGGCGCTAGCCAACTTGAATAGCCAGCAGATCATAAACATGGCCCTCCGCTGGGATGGGCTGATTTTTACCCCGGCAAGTGTTTGCAAGCATGCGGAGGAGCTGCATTATAAGTCTCACCCGCATTTCGCCACTGCCATTTTGGCGGCGTGAGGTGCAGCATGTATAAAGCAACCCCGATTCCAGAGTCAGCCACCATTGAAGACCCACTCTGGACGGCCAGATTCCACGACCTCGCCAATGCTATGGTGCTTATGAGCACCAAACCCAAAATCATATCCCGCTATACCGGACTCTCTCCTCGCCAAGTAACTGAAAGGTATGTCCGGCTAACAAACGAAGTCGCCAGCCCGGGCCGCATGGGGAACGGACATCCAAAGCGCTTTGCCATTCCTCATGATCGCGGGGGATTGGACTGGACGATTCAGTCCGCGGTATTCACCAATTGCTACTTAGAACTCGAGGCTGCCATGGGCGAGCTGGTCAATCGAGGGTGGCTTCTAGCTACAACCTACCATGCGTATTGTCGTTTAACCGAGCCGGCCTTCCAGGAAACGAAGATGAGGCGCCTGACTATCAACGCAGCGTATGACCTGATGACCCACGTGGGATTCGGGCAATATCGGAAGCGGGCCGCCCTGGCGCAACAACAATGTGAATGCTGTGGAACCCACTTCCTGGTGGTGACAGAAGCCGAGCTGGATAACCAGCACTGCCCGATGTGCGCCCTGGATAAAAACTACCAGCGTTTGGTCGAAAATTCGGCCAAGTTGCGCGAGCAAGCCGTGCAGCACGGTTAATTTCAAGATCAAAACCCAAAACTGCCGTTAACGCGGCAATCCTGGCGGCATTTACTGGCTGTCAGATGGAGAGAACAACGGGATAATTCGCCCATGTTCACCTCCATCAAACGACTTCTCGGCCTGACGCCAAGCCATCCTTCCCAACACGCTCAACCGGTTCTTGACCATGGACCGGATATATACGATGGGGATGACGTCGGTGATTACGCTATCACCCGCTACCCGCCTTTCGATCAAGGCATCCCACTAACAAAAATCGACAAACTGATTCACTCCCAGCAGGAGCTCATCACGCGGATATTTCGTACCGCTGGCGTGTCCCGCGCGGACTTTGAGCAGCAGTATGAGCCGGTGATTAGAAATCTTGCTCGTCATGTGCACCTCCTGCCAGCTACGTCGACAACCTACTTTCGAGGTACTGGCGGGTTATTCAGGATGAGCCTTGAAGTGGGCCTGAATTCTTTGCAGTCGGCGAACGCGGCAGTTTTCCCTGCCGGCGGGGGTGTTGAACGGCGTTTCTTCATCCAGCCGAAGTGGTCACTGGCCACTTTCCTGGCGGGATTGTGCAGTCAGAACTACCGGACGGTAAATTCTATGGCGGTGCTGACCAGGGATCACCAGCAGTGGACGCCCCTTCTTTCCCACTTGTACGACTGGGCGGAGAAGCAGGGTGCCGATGTTTACTTCGTCCGCTGGATGGATGATGTGCAGGTACAGGGTGCACAGGCCTCCGCGGCCTATTCCATTAGTCAGGTGGTGCCGCATGAAGTTCTCCAATGGCTCGCATCCGATAATAACCAGGTCGTGCCGGCAATGACGGCGGCCATCGCTGGTGTAGAGACAAATGCGAGCGAGAACCCGATATCTCGCTTGGTTGCGCCAGTTATTACCCGGGTGATCGAAGACGACCTCAAACGATCCGCGACCAACTATGGGCACCTGGTTATCGGCGCGCATCTGGAACCGCATCTGGTGGATGCCATGCGACGCCTTGTGCGTGGAGGCAAGTGGATCGCCAATAATCAAGCCGCTGGCGGACGCCTGTGGGTTGGCGCCGAGGGCGTATTTATCGACTGGCCAACCGCCGCCCAGGACATTTCCAATCTCTTGTCACGGGATTCCTTTGCTGGCATCCCAAAAGATCAAGACACCCTGGCGGATCTGCTGGTCAACGCCGGCCTGTTGCAACCGACCCCAAAAGGAAGTCGCTACTGGACGATCACCGTTCCCAACACGCTCGAAGCGAAGGACGGAATGGTGAAGCTCAAACAAGGTTCAGTGATCTTCCCGCAGGGGTTCGATTTCGAGCCTTTCCGCAATGTCCATCTGACACTGACGTCAACACCCAACCCTTCTCCTGTGCCTCAAAAGAATACGGGCACAGCAACTCAGCCGGCAGCGCCAGCCAAGGGCGATCAGGCAAGCACAGTTGCGCCAGAGAAGAAATCCAACCAGGAAAGCAACACGCCTAGTAAAGAGGGAACAGCGCCAACACCCGGTCAAGGAAGAAAGAGGAACAAACCCCGGCCACCAGCCCATGCGCCAAGTGAAGCGGAAGGGGTGTCGCCGGCAGAGAACATACCACCGTTTGAAGAAGTACCTTTGCCTGAGTCAATCCCTGATCGTGACGAGGGCGCTGAGACGGGGGTTAGCGCCTGCAGACCAAATTCAAGCTCGGCCGATCGCCTTCTGGGGTCGCTTAAAAAGGGCAACGCATGGCTTCTTCAGGAGGTTGTCAACAATTACCACAAGAAGACGCTCACCGGAGTTGTGGCGGATTTACCCTATGGTGTGGGTATTTCGCATGACGAACTGAGCGCCCATGGCCAGCCAGTCATGGAGTTGTTTGAAGAGTTGGCCATGAAGCAATGGCTCTGGCAGGACAAGACTCGATTAAGCCGTCGGATTCACCCGGTAGAGGTGGACGGCACGACTTATAAGATGATGGTGCTCAAGCCGGACATCGCTGCCGGTCTGGGTTTCGGCACAACAAAAACGTGAGGCGAATCGGAGCATGTTACTAAGAAAATACGAAATGCCGTGGCGCACGGCTTACGAGGCATATTCTGCCGCAGTTTGGAGTCTTTGCCTAGTCTGGCTGGCTTATGTCTGGTACACGACCGCCGCCCCCGAGCTGCCCTTCTATTACCTATTTGGCCTTTCTTTTCTGTTTCTGCTTTTCAATCTTTTCCGGGCCTGGGGTATCTGGAGCCTGAAATGGTCGCTTGGCGGCAAAGGCATTTCCTTTATCACGGATGAGGCATTGAAAGAAAAGTGTGAACTGCTGGAAGGTTCGTTGTGGGTGGGGAAGGGATTTGATTGGACGCCAATCCACACGCAGCGCGTCTACGAAATCAAGCGAGCCGATCCGGAGGATTTCTATCCCCCCAAGCCGATCATGTGGCTGACGGAGCAATGGACTGGTGAACAGGTCGGCGCGAATACACCGGAGTTTATCGGTGCGCCATGGATTCACGGGGTCAATGCCGGAGAAGAGGATCTATTCGTTCCAATCCAGAACTTCATTGGTAATAGCCTGCTGGTTGGAACCACGCGCTGCGGCAAGACGCGCTTCCTGGAATTGATTGCCGAAATGGCCATTAATCTTGGCTATACCGTGATCGCCGTTGACCCGAAGGGCGACCAGCCTTTTGAGGAATCGCTGAAGGCCGCTTGCAAGCATTCCGATCGTGAAGCTGATTACGTGCGCCTCCATTTGGCCTTCCCTTCTCAGAGCGCAAGGGTGGATCCTCTCAAGAACTACACCAACCCATCTGACCTGGCTTCACGTATCGCGGCACTGATGCCGGGCGGTGATAAGTCCTCATCATTCCGTGACTTTGCCTGGGGCGTATTGAACGCAATTGTGATGGGGATGCTGGCCACGGGCGAGAAGCCATCCCTTGTCGGCATTCGCTCTTACGTGGACAACGGGATTGCCGACCTGCTCATGCGGGTGGTGTTGCAATTCTTTGACCGGGAATTGCCACCCAACTGGGAAGTAGAGGTCTCGGCATATGCGCGGACGTTAAAACAGGCCAAAGGAAAAAAAGGGCAAGAGGATGGCGAGGTTCTAGTGCGCCAATCCCTGCATTTGCTGCTGGACTATTACCTTGAAATTATTGTTCCAAGGGGGCACCGCAACGAGGCAGTGGAAGCCTTGTCCACCATCTACAAGCATGACACTGCGCACTATTCGAAGATGATCGCCAACCTGGTGCCGATTCTCGGAATGTTGACGACCGGCGAACTAGGCAGCTTGCTGTCACCGAATCCACGTGACGTGTCCGACACTCGCCCCATGACGGATCTGGCATCATTTATCCGTGCAAACTCTGTCGTCTATATCGGACTGGACTCCCTTGCAAACAAGACGATCTCGTCGGCGGTCGGATCCATGCTGCTTTCCGACCTGACATCGGTGGCGGCCGGGTTTTACAACTACGGTGGCCAGCATAAGATATTCCTGCTCGTGGACGAGGCAAGCGAGGTGGTTAACGATCCATATATCGCGATGCTCAACAAATCCGCCGGCGCTGGTTTCATCAACGTCGCGGCAATCCAGACCATTCCGGATCTCGCCGCTCGCTTCGAGAGCATGGACAAGGCGCGGCAGATGCTGGGCAACTTCAACAATCTCTTCGCCATGCGGATCAAGGATCGGGTAACGCAGGATTTCGTGACGGAAACCTTTGGCGAAACCTACGTGCATAGTTCTCAGGTGATCCAGGCAACAAGCTCGTCCACCGAGAAGACCATTACGCACTTCACGGGATCAGTACAGGAGCGGGTAACCGAAACCTTGGAAGCGGTGTTGCCGACAGACGTGCTGGGCCAGCTGCCGAACTGGCAGTACATTGCCGCTGTGTCTGGCGGACGCCTGATCAAAGGCCGGTTGCCGATCATTACCCACGAATAGAATGCTTAATTACCACCCTAGTGAAGCGCTCGAACGCGCATTAAAAAACGCCGGCGTCCTGCCCCTGTCCACCCGCATATTTATGGATTGGCCAAGCCTTGAGAAAGTGGCCACACAATTTCTCTACTACGTCTCGCCGTGGCTGGTGGTCAACGAGCGGAATGTGGCCGAGGACACGCTTCGATCTGCTGTTCTGGCCTACGAGCGAGGCCGCCAGGAAGGAGAGGAATCGGCTAATCGCGCATTTATCGAGGCAATCACAGAGAGCGTCGATGCACTGGTATCCATGAGGGTGTCGGTAATGGACAAGGATGGTCTCTGGTCGATTTGGTCCTACGATGTGCCCTTGATGAGCTGGATGGAGCGCCATAAACGCTGGACGATCCAGATTCGACCGCGCGAGGAGCCCGTTGGGGCAGGACCAGTTCTGATTAAGCTACTGGCTGCGATCAGTTCTACCCACGAACTCGACTTTGCCGAACTTGATTTTTCTAGATTGCTTGCCCAAAGGACACGACAATGACCCGCCACGGATTACTCTGGCTCATCACCATCATCGCCATATTCCTATTTGCACCATTGGTGGTATCGCAGGCGGAATACAAGGCTTGCATAGATAGTGAAATTACGGCAGCAAGCGAGTGGTACGGCAACGACGAGCTCGGGGAGATACTGGATCGCACCAAAGGAATCTACCATCTGCTTATGGTCAAGACAGGAATTGACACCGGTCTCCGGAAGCATTTCGTCAAGCCCATTCCATCTGAAGTCGCGCCCGGAGTGGAAATGCCTAAGTATCTGGCGGGGTATGCCGACCACCTGATGGGTTATTGGGGTAGTCTGCTCTATAACATCTGGTTATTCTGCTTCAGGCTCGCGCACTCCTGGACATGGATTGTTTTCCTGGCGCCGTTCCTGGTGGCCACCATTTTTGACGGGGTGATGACCCGCAAGGCCAAGCTGTCCAGTTTCCGGTACACCTCTCCGACCGTCTACAATCTGTCGTGGCACCTCATCATCGCAATGGCGGCAATCTCCCTGGTGGCCTTCGCGGTCAGCATACCGCTTTCGGTGTTGTCATACCCCCTCGTTCTGACCGGAATGGGGTTGTTGATCCGCCTAGTCATATCAAATATTCAACATTCCGCATAACTTAACCCAAAACTGCTGTTAAGTGGCTAAAAACAGCAGTATTTTCGCATTGTGGGAGGGGTTACATGCGGGCAATATTTGTCCCATGCAAATCGCTACAAACACACTTCTGAAAACCATTCTTGCGGCAACCGCAACTTTCGCGGCGGTTGCCGCGCATGCAAGCTGCTGGGAAGCTGCAAGCCAGGATTATGGCATCCCGGTCAACGTCCTGAAGGCTGTCGCAAAAACCGAGTCCGGTTTCAACAAGAACGCAATGAACACCAACTCCGATGGGTCACACGACATCGGCATGATGCAAATAAACTCAAGTTGGCTGCCAACCCTGCAGAAGTTCAGCATTGACGAAACTTCGCTGAAGGACGCCTGCATAAATATCAAGGTTGGTGCTTGGATTCTTTCGAACAACGCGAAACGCTTTGGCTGGAACTGGAATGCCATCGGCGCCTACAACGTCGGATGTGCCAAGCTTAGTGCAGCCAAGTGTGAACAACGCCGCAGCAAATACGCTTGGAAGATCTACGATGCTCTGCACAAGGTAGCCGCCCTCGAGAGTCGTGGCGCACCAGTCGTTGCCTACGAATCAGCCACCCGGTTCACCAATGCCGTCTCCCATGTTTCAAATGCGCCTGCCAATGGAAGGTTCATGGTGGTCAGTCTCAACACCCCATTGGCTACGCCACGGTCTTTAGCAACTGCGAATGTGGATGATGAAGCTCCGGGCGGATTCATGAACTATGCGGATGAGCGCAATGATGAATAAGGCGCTCATCGGGACTGCCTTGGCGATCTTCGTCGCGGGCTGCGCATCGACCCATGGCGTCGAAAAAGACGCGGCCGGCAGCGGCAAGTTGGGCGTCACTCAGGTCGGACACAATCAGAACGCACAGTTGGTTTTCTGCGAAACCAATCGGTGCCCAGAGCGCACCCCTAAATATCTTCCTCCGCCTCCGCCAGCCCCTGTGGCGAAGGCTCCCGTCCCGGCTCCAGTAGTTAAGGCGCCAGAGCCGGTCGCGCCACTTCATTTCAAGGTTCACTTCCGTTGGGGCTGGTTCCGTCTGGATACCGCCGGTCGAGAAGAAATCCAGGCGCTCCTGGACGCCGTTAAGAACACGCCTCATAAGCAGATCGTAGTGGCTGGACGCACCGACCCGACGGGCGGGCTGAAAGCCAACAAGAAATTGGCGCTCAAACGGGCGAACACAGTCAAGGCGGCGCTCGTCATGGCTGGCATCCCCGCCGACGCCATTACCGCCGATGCGCAGCTGCCGTGCTGTGACGGCGACAAGAGGGCCGCAACCGGAGTCATGCGCGAGCTGCGGCGTACCGACATCGACATAACGATCAAGACAAAATGACAACAACGAACCCAAAGACGGCCGGAAATTACGAGCAAGGCTACAAGCCGGTTCTCGTAAGGCAAGAGACGAAAGAACATCTCCGTAAGCTGCGCGCTACGTTGCCTGACCGCGACTTGTGCCAAGAGCGCCGACTGGCGACAGCCGCCCTCGAATTGATGCTTGAGCAAGCGGATAAATGCCCTGAAACCAGGGAGCGCATGTTGGAACGGGTGCACGACATTGTGCGCCGCGACCTGGAAATCAGGGCGCAGGTTTAAGAGGCATGAGACGACGAGACGACGAGACGACGAGACGACGAGACGACTATTTTTCTAAACCTTACTGCCAAGGAATTTCAAATGAACAAGACGCCTTCTTCCCTGATGACCCGTGCTGGTGTTGTTGCAATGTCCGTGAGCATGGCTTTCCCCGCTTTCGCTGGTACTACCGGCACTGAGTTTGGTGGCCTGTATAACCTGGTGAAGGGCTGGTCCGAAGGCTACCTCGGTCGTACGCTCGCAATTGCCGCCTTCCTTGTGGGCGCCATCGTCGGTTTCGCCAAATCGACCGCGATGCCTGCGCTGGTCGGTATTATCTTCGCGGTTCTGTTCGCGATCGGGCCTGGCATCATCGACGGCATCGCATCTGCCGTAATCTAAGCTCGGCCAAGCCCAGAGAATTGTCATGAACGGAATCGAACTGAAGTACATCATCCCGCAACGGCTGGATGATCCACCCAAATTTCTGTGGTGGGATTTCGACGTGGCGATTCTCGCCATGGGCTGCCTCGTAATTGGAATTATGGTCAATCAGACCATGACATTTGCTGTATTGGGCGGAGTGGTGGCGATGAGCTACCAAAAAATCAAAGCCGGGCGATCACGGGCATTCGGCCTGCACGCTCTGTATTGGTATTTGCCCTTTACATTCGGATTCAGCATCACCCCGCCGTCGGCCGTACGAGAATTCATCGGCTGACCTGATTTAACCTTTTTAGACGACGAGACTACATGCTACTGAAAAACCTGATTGCTGATGTCGAGGCACGCGCTGGCGTGTCAAAAGCATTCCAATTGATCCTGGGCGCGTCTCTTCTTACGAACATCCTGCTGGCAGGCGTGTTTGCCACGATGGATAAGACAGTTCGGACAATTCTGATGCCGCCGGAAATAAGTAAAAGCTTCTGGGTCGACGGGAAGCATTTAGGGCAGGAATACCTCGACCAGATGGGGTCGTGGGTCATCCAGCAGTTTGCATCCGTAACACCATCTACTATTGATTTTCAGACAAGCAATATCCTCAAGTATGTTCACCCATCCGTGCATGGGGACCTTTCCGTGAGGTTCAAAGCCGGTGCGCAGCGCTTGAAGGCTGAAAACCTGTCGCGCTTATTCATGCCGCGTGAGGTACGCATCAGCGAAGAAGCCCAAGCCGTCGCCCTCATCGGATACCAGGAAAGCTGGGTTTCAGACAAGCGACTGCCGGGTGAGAACATCAAAGCTTACCTGGTCAAATTCGACTATGACGGTTCGAAAGTCACCATCAAGGAACTACGCGAAACGGATCCGCAACACCCATTCGATCCACCGAAAGGAACGGCACTGGATTCGTCTGAAGCAGCACCAGAGACACAGCGATATCAAGAGAGTGCGGCGCCACAAACCCAGGAGCAGGCTATTGCGCCGCCCAACACAATTCCGCAGGCGCCCGCGATTAAAGCTGGCAATCTCCCGCCGGCACCGCCACCGCCAACGACGGCGGCTACGCAAGCTGCTTTACAGAACGGCACACCAATTCCAAGCCCACAATCTGCGCGCTAAAGGAGCAGTCATGAAGATTCTGCGTTATCTGGCCCTGGTTGGCGCGATCAGTGCGCCAAGCCTGAGCCACGCCCTCCAACTTGTCGAGCCAGTCGAAGGACATAACAGCTTCGTCAAGATTTCTGCCAAGGAAAATACTCGTATCGCCGTAGAAGGAGGCAAGATTCGCTCCCTCATTGCTACCGACGGGGAGTTGACTGTCGAAAAGGACGAAGACCGTGGGCAACTATTCATCCGCCCGGTCATGCTGCAAAAGCCCATAAACGTGCGGCTTATTACATCCAGCGGTGCGACTTACAACCTCGTGATGCAGGCCGTCGATATTCCACAGGAAGACATCATTATTCGTGAGCCGTTCTCTGCCAAAGCAGATGGACTGGGAAGTTTCGGCAAGGCCGAGGGTAGGAACAGAGGCGCCGCCGGCGAAATGACCAAGGCGGTTCGGGGAATCGTTACCTCGATGGCCTTGGAGGAGCCTCCAACCAGCGTTTCTGTGCGACCGGTCCATCAGGAGTTTTCTCTTTGGGAAAACACCAGGTTTGTGCTTACCGCTGTTTACACCGAGCGCGAACTGGTCGGAGAGAAATACAAGCTCACCAACACGGGCAAAAACGCCATTCGACTCGTAGAGCAGGAATTGTATCGAAAAGGGGTTGTCGCGGTAGCCATCGAGAACATGCAACTCGATGCCGGACAATCAACCAATATTTACGTCGTTCGGGGCAATTGATATGGCCGGGATTGCAAAGAAGGCGGGTATGTCACCAATCAGGAAAAAGCAGATGTTCCTCCTGAGTGCGTTGGTCATCGTCGTGATCGGCATTGCATTCGTCGCATCAATGCTCGGAGCCCCGAAAAAAGCTCCGCCAGCACGGGTAAAGGAATCTACGCGCAAGGCGTTTGGCGCTCAGGGCGAGAAAGTTAACAACGCCGATTTGTGGCGCACTCAGGAAGGCGCTCGCGTGACCGTTTTGCAGCAGCAGTTGGCAGACATGCAGAACAAGATGACCTCGTTCGAAAAGAGGGATACGGATGAGAAGAAGAGATCGGAAGAAGACGCTGCTCGTAAAGCCGAAGAAGAAAAACGGTTTCGCGAGGAATTGACTCGGCAAAAAGCCGCACCGCCAGCTGCCGCCTTGCCTGGTCCGCCACTGCAAAGCAACCAGCTCGGGACGCCTCCCGGTACCGGAAACATGGGGCCAGGCCAAGGCGAAGTGATTAAGGGAATCATGCGCGTGGATATGGGTGCCGGCGGCGCACAGCCGGGAGCACAGAAAGCCGCCTACGCGCAGCCCAGAAACGATACCGCGACAGGCAACAAGGATGGATCCGGCCCGGACGTTAAGGGTGGACAAACGGCAGAAACCTATATTCCTGCGGGAGCGTTCATGCGAGGCGTTCTCCTCTCAGGACTGGATGCACCCACAGGCGGGCAAGCACAACAAAACCCTCATCCGATCGTGATTGAGGTGCTGGACATGGCCTCTCTTCCGAACAAGTTCAGAGCCGATTACAAGAATTGCAGGGTAACCGCAAACGGGGTCGGCGATCTTTCCTCCGAGCGTGCTTACATCCGGCTGGATCGGTTGAGTTGCATTAACGAAGAGGGCGGGGCCATTGACGTGGCGGTGAAAGGCTATATTGCTGACTCAACCGGCAAGGCCGGGGTGCGCGGACGACTGGTCAGCAAACAGGGACAGGTTCTAGCGAATGCGCTGCTGTCTGGGGTTGCCTCGGGGATTGGGCAGGCTTTCACACAAGGATCCATGAACACCTCCGTTTCCCCGCTGGGCGCAACGCAAACGGTTCAGGGGGGGAAGGAAATGCAGGCGGGCATTGGTCAAGGGGTGGGAAACGCTCTGAGCCAACTGTCCAGATACTACATAACATTGGCTGACAAAATGTTTCCAATCATAGAGATCGACGCAGGACAACCGGTAGACATCGTTATCACCAGGGGTGTTTCGGTTGCGCGTAAGTAGCCAAATTTCTCAGAAACATCACTAGGCAAATCGGGCTACCGGCCCGAAAACCATGAGGACGAAAAAAATGAAGAAGACGAGACTAGCAGCAGCGGCATTATTGGTAATGGGAACGATGGTTAGTTCGGTTTTTGCCGCGGCATCCGTGGATGAGACAGCCATGCTGATGAAGCTTCGCCAAAAATACCCAAATACCAAATTCCAGTCGGTTAGCCAGTCACAGTTGCCTGGAGTCTATGAAGTCGTGATGGGGCGCAATGTGGCGTATGTGGAGGAGGGTGGTCGTTACTTTCTGTTTGGCCACCTTTTCGATATGCAAACACAAACAGACTTGACAGAAGGGAAGGCCGGCACTGAAGGGGGCGGCACAAAAGTTGCCAAAGTCGATTTCTCCTCGCTGCCACTGGCGGATGCAGTGGTTACAGTTAAGGGCACCGGCGCTCGCAAGTTGGCTGTCTTCAGTGACCCAGACTGTCCCTATTGCGTACAGCTGGAGCAGAGCTTGTCAAAGGTCACTGACGTAACGATTTACACCTTCCTCTTCCCCTTGGAACAACTGCACCCGCAGTCGAAAGGCAAGGCAGTCGGCGTTTGGTGCGCCGCCGACAGGGCTAAAGCATGGGCAGAGTTGATGAGCAAGAGCGTGGTTCCCGGCGGCGATTGCGAGAATCCGATTGAGCGCAACATGGCGCTGGCTGAAAAGTTGGGAATTAACGGCACACCGACCATCATCCTTTCGGATGGCTCAATGCTACCTGGCGCGCCTTCAGCTGAGAAACTTAACCAGATGCTCGGAACCCAAAAGGCTACGAAATGATCAACACAAGGATTTTGACAATCGCCCTGATTGCTGGGGTCATGAGCGGATGCGCCAATATGAGCGGCCTGGATGCCTCAAGCAGCTTTTCCTGTAAGGCGCCAGAGGGTGTGTCGTGCCAGTCAATCTCCGGGGTACACGCCAACGCGAGCAACGGTAACCTGCCTTTCCAGAAAGGAACTGAAAGCGGCGAGTCGAAGAAAAAAGCCGATGCAAACGACGCGCCCAAAGTCTCGTCTTATGGCGCAAGTGACGTCCAATCACAGAAGGTTTCGCCGCGTGACATGGTGGCGGCTTCATCCGGTATGCCGGTCCGGCAGCCGCCGCTTGTTTTGCGCATATGGATGGCGCCATTCGAAGACGATTCGAGTGACCTCCATGACCAGTCCTATTTTTACACCATGGTTCACTCGGGCCGCTGGATGATCGAAGCTAATCGTTCCAACATCGGCAACCAGTACCGCCCGATCTATCCATTGAACCGCCAAGGCCGCACGGCTGAAGAACCACAACAACAGGATGCTCAGAAGCTCATGCAAAAGAATGAGTACGAGAACCTGGTCGAAAAACCGAACATTGCGCAGTAAGGAGTTGCCGTGGGTGCTATTGGGGATTACTTCAAGCGGTTATTGAAAGACGGTGACGGTGAGCACTACACGCCAACACCAATCGCAGAGCCGAGTGTTGAAGCGGCCTTTACCCGTTTCGCTGATTTGCTACCGTACAGTGCATGGATACCGGAGCAGCGGTTGTTTGTGCTCGAAGGCGGGACGGAAAACAAGGTAGAAGGCATCGGATTTTGCCTCGAAATGACACCACAGACGGGCGCGACCCCGGACATGGCCGACCTCCTTTCTACACTATTCACCTATTTGCCGAAGGGGTCAGGCGTTCAGTGGACATTGATAGCGACACCACTCATAGACCGTTTTCTGGACGCCTATGTGAACGTTCGGCTTGACCCGCAAGAAGCCAGAACCCTCGAAGAGGCAAACAAACGAGAACTATACCGGGCACTCGCGGAACGTCAGGCGGATCATTTCAGGAGAGGAACGACCACTCCACTGGTTCCCAACCAACCGTACCTGTTGCGCGATTTCCGTGTCGTGATGAGCGTGGTGATCCCCGCGACTTCTTACGATGATGCGGAGCAACTGGCCGAGATCGTATCGCTGCGTGAGACTTGCGCCACTACCCTGAAAACGTATTACCAATTCGAGTGCGAATGGGGGCCGGAGGATCTGATCAACTGGTGCGCTCTGGTGCTTAATCCGCAGGAAACTTTCCTGAAGCGCAACGCCCCGCATCTCAATTACGACGAGGGGCGGCCCATTAAGCGTCAGATTATTGCCCCTAACACGGTGATGCGCCCGACTGAAAACGGATTGGTTTACGGGCTTCCTCAACACAAGAACGAATTCATTGCACGGTGCATGAGCGTACGCAGCTACCCAAAAGCATGCACCCTGCACGCAATGGGATCGTTGATTGGCGATTACATGCAACCGGCAATTGGTTACACAAGCCCGTTCATGATTACGATCGGCATCACGACCCAGGATTTTGAGGAAACGCGCGCCATCACTCAAATGAAATCCGCCCGCGCAACTCAAAAGGCGAACTCTCCGATGGCGAAATTCATGCCCGAGTTGCGTGATATCAAGGACGATTGGGATATTGCGCAACGCTCTTTTGATGAGGGCAAAGGAACGGTCAAGCTATTTCACCAACTTGTCCTGTTTGCCAAGCCGGAGGATATGGCTCGTGCCGAGCAGTCAGCGCAGGCGGTGTGGCGGTCGCGGCAATTCGAAATCGTGGAAGATACATTCATCCAGATACAGGGGCTTCTTGGGTCTTTACCAATGTCCCTGACGCCCTCGTTGACAAAGGACATCAAGACCGCGCAACGGCTGACAACAAAGACGGTGCCGAACGCGGTAAATATGGCACCTCTTTTGGCGGAATGGCACGGCGTCGGTCGCCCAGTCGTTCCTATGTGGGGCCGTCGTGGCCAGGCCATGGGCATTGACCTGTTTGCGAATACCTCGGGTAACTACAACGCCGTCATTTGCGGCACGTCAGGTTCCGGCAAGTCTGTTCTCCTAAACTCGATTGCGCTTTCATATCTCGGGATCGGCGGGCGGGTCTGGATTATTGACATTGGCCGGAGCTTCGAAAAGTTGTGCCATACCGTCGGCGGACAGTACCTTGAATTCACGCCAGAAGCGGATATTCGTCTTAATCCATTTTCAATGGTTGAATCCATTGAAGAGGATCTGGAAATGCTCATTCCGCTGTTCGAGCAGATGATCGCACCATCGGAACCTCTTGATGATTACCGTCGCCGCCAACTCGGACTGCATATCCAATCGGTCTGGATGGATTACGGCCGCAATGCCACAGTCGACAATCTGGCCTATTCCCTGATCAACAACTGTGAGAAGGGCGGTCCAACTCCGCAGGCGACTGACGAGGACTGGGTGGAAAAGATTCGGGCCATGAGCTTTGAAGAACGGAAGTTGTACTGCGACCCACGCATCCGTGACCTGGGAGTACAGCTCTTCCCTTACACGTCGGATGGCCCATATGGCAAGTATTTTATGGGGGAAACAAACGTCAATTTCGACAACGACCTGATCGTTCTGGAGCTGGAGGAGTTGAGCGCCAAGAAGGATCTTCAGGCCGTTGTGATGTTCCTGCTGATGTATCGAATTACCCAGAACATGTATCTCACGCGGGATCGCCCCAAGGTGTGCATTCTGGACGAAGCGTGGCAGCTGCTCGGTGCGGGCGGATCGGGTGATTTTATTGAATCCGGATATCGTAGGGCAAGAAAATATAATGGCAGCTTTTGCGCAGCAACTCAGTCTATCGCTGATTTTTCGCTAAGCCGTGCCGCTGAGGCTGCGATGAACAACGCGGACTGGATGTTTCTGCTTCGTCAGAAGCCGGAGAGCGTGTTGGCGCTCGAGAAGACGGACAAACTGGTGATTGACGAATCGATGAAGCAAATGCTCCTTTCAGTCAAAACGCAGGCTGGCGCCTACTCGGAAGTCTTTGTGCATGGTGGACAGATGGGACATGGAATCGGACGTGTTTTGTTTGACCCCTTCTCGTTGCTGCTCGTGTCGTCCAAGGCCGAAGATTTCGAAGCGGTTCGACGCTACCGCGCTGAGGGATATAGCATCACCGAGTCTCTTGAGGCTGTATTGGCCGACCGTGGGGTGCCTGGGTATCAGAAACGAATCACAAGGAAGGTGGCCTGATGAGCGAAGAAATAGCAGAAAAAAAAGTCGTCGAGGATCAAAATCCGAGCGATATGGCGCCCGTCAATGAGCAGCCAGCAATGTGGATTGGTTATGCGATCAACGCATTGATTGCCTTGATCGTCGTTTCTGCTGGAATCGTGGCCTATCACTACACGCTGGGCCAGCAGAACCGGCAGCGATTTGCCGTCGTTGACGTGGGTGAAGTCATCGAGTTGAAACAGCTTGAGGTGACCGCTTCGGTGACCAGGCCAGGCATATCGGATCAGGAACGCGGCGCAGCTTTTGAAACGATCTCACGCTTCGCCAAGGATATGGAGCAGGCTCTGGGCGAACTCCAGCAGGAATGCGGTTGCACCTTGTTGGTGCGAGCCGCGGTTGTCAAAACCGGGAGTGAAGATCTGACCCCAGCCCTGAAGGCAAAAATGGGCGTCGATCACCTCGATATTAAACAATTGACGCAGAGCATCCGGAATAATCCGGCCGCAGATGGCGCTTCCCTACAATCCCCTATGGGAGCGCCTAAATGAGAGCACTTTCTTTGGACAAGCCGCGACTTTCTGTGGCGGAGTATCTGAACCTTTGTCAGAAGCATTTTGTCCGGAACTGGATGCACTACACGATCCCACTGGCAGTTGTCTTTCTGCTCCAGTTCTTTGTACGGTTTGACGTGAATTACACGGAATCTTTGCCCGACCACGCCTTTGTCACGATCAAGGGATGGAAAAGCGGACTGAAGCACGGCGATTACGTGGCCTACGCGTTCCCGACCGAGAACCCTGTATCCCCATTCCGCAAAGGGGATCACATGGTCAAGATCGTGGGTGGTACCGCCGGCGATGAAGTGCGCAAGGATGATGAAGGAAACTTTTCTATTCTCAAGAAGGGCGCAGCGCCGAGTGAGGTGGCGATGGGCGGACAATTTGTTGGTAGCGCAAAGCCAAAGTCGATGACAGGTAAGCCGTTAGAAGCAGGACCAACCGGGGTTATTCCGTCTGGACGCTACTACGTTATGGCGCCTCACAAAGACAGCCTGGACTCCCGCTACACAATGGTGGGATGGATTAGTGACGGCGACATCATTGGACGCACATTTCCGCTTTTTTGATTTTGTGGCCATTCACCGGTCGCTAATTCGACGGTATCAACACCTATCAGGGCACCAAAAAAGGAGAGGAAACGACATGAAAATCATCGAGGCATGGAAGGCACTAAACGCTTTCCAAGGGAAGTACCGGCACATCGCGGCGCTAGTTTGGTTATTCGCCCTAACGATGTCGGCCATCTGGCTCTTCCCGCGCCAATGGGCCGATATACCGCTGCTGGCCATCGTGATGATCGGCATTGCCTACGTGCTGCTCATTGAGCTGTCGCGCTACGAGGCTGCACTGTCCAAGCGGATTGATGCCGGCGACGAGGCGCTGACCTGGCAAGTCGGCGTCAACGGTGTGGCCGCAGGCACTCTTTCCGATGCGGCCTACGCCGCAGTCCGCCGCCGCGTCTTCTTCGATGCGCGCACCTACGTTGCCCAACTGTTCAACTTCGGCAATGTGCTGTCACGCGCCGTCGATTCGCTGTTCGTGGCCATTCCCTTGGGCGTTTTTTGGTGCGGCTTGGTGTGCTTCGCCTTCGCGCCGGATACCTTCGCCTCAATCCTGGCCGAATTGCAGAAGGTGACGCCGGCACAGATCGTCTCCGGTGCGCCCTCGATCCTTCGAACATTGGTGGTTATCTCGATCATGCTGATCGCAGTGTCGATCATGATGGGCAAAAGCTTCGGTTTCATCAATCGCTTCGACCAGGCGAGCAACGAGGCCATCCGCCGCGCTATTGGCTGCGCCGCCGAGGGGGATGTTTTCCTGTTCCGCTTTGCGGACGGCAAGATGATCGTTGCCGGCGATTACCAAAAAGCGCTGTAAAGCCCCGTCGTTCAGGACGGGGATATAAGGCGTGCAGTTGATTTTTTGCTTGATTAATAGATACTTAACGCAATGTCTTTAATCACTAAAACACTATCCGTCCGGGTTCGCGACAAGCACGCCAAAGTGCTTAACCAGATGGCGTTCGACTGTAATCAGGTCTGGAACGCCGCCAACGCCCTCTCGGCCGAATACGCCTGGATACCCATCCCCGGCGTGGGCTACCTCTCGGGCAACACATCCGAATTCGACCTGCACGCAGAGCTAAAAGGCCTCCGCGAAGAACGCGGCTTGACAATCGGCGCAGCAACCGCGCAATCCGTCATCAGCCAACACGCGAAATCCCGCAAACAATTCAAGAAGAACAAGCTCGCCTGGCGCTGTTCCGGCGGGCCTAAGCGTGCTCTCGGCTGGGTTCCTTTCAAGGCCGCCGGCATCAAGTTCGTGTCAGGCCAAGTCCGGTTTTGCGGACACTACTTCAAGGTGTGGGACAGCTACGGCCTGAGCCAGTATGAGCTAGGCACGGGTTCCTTCTCGCAAGACGCCCGCGGTCGCTGGTATTTCAACGCCACCGTTGAAGTGGAATCTAGCGTATCGCCCGGCAAGAAGGCCATCGGCATCGACCTGGGCCTGAAAACCGTCGCCACCTGTTCCGATGGCACCCAGTTTGAACGCGTGCGGCTCGTCGACGACTACGCCGACCGGCTGGCCATCGCCCAGCGAGCTGGCAAGACGGCGCGGGTTAAGGCAATCCACGCCAAGATCAAGAATCGTCGCAAGGATGCGCTGCACAAGTTCTCGACCGCAATGGTCGAGCAGTATGGCGCCATCTTTGTCGGCGACGTTTCCAGCAGCAAACTAGCAAAAACCGGCATGGCGAAATCGGTGCTCGATGTCGGCTGGTTCATGCTTAAGACACAACTGAACTATAAAGCGATAGCGCGCTCAGTGGTGTTCGAAGAAGTGGATGAGAAATACACGACCCAAACCTGTTCGAGTTGTGGCGCCTTGCCTGACTCGCGGTCGAAAGGTATCGCAGGCATTGGAATAAGAGAATGGACTTGCGCCGAGTGTGGCGCCACGCATGATAGAGATATCAATGCGGCAAAGAATATTCTCGCGCGCGGGCATGCGCGTCTCGCAGGAGGAATCCCCGGCCTTTAGGCCGGGGAGGATGTCAAGCACCGGCCACCGCTGTTGCCGTGTCTGCTGCGCCCAACAAGGTGTAAGTGGAATTCTTGACAGCCCTCTGATGCGCTCCGGGTGAATTTCCCCAAAACTGCACTCAATGACCTGTTTTGTGCAGCATTTCCGCGTTGTCCAGAGGGTAAACCATGAGTATCTTCGGCAGCATGGCATATTGCACATCAACCCCACTTTTTCTGCGCCGCGCGTTCGTGCGGGTGCTCGCAACAATCCTCCTGGTTACAGGGATAGGTGTCGTCAGTGCGGCAGAGCAGATAGGACCTGTACACCCCATCGCCGAACCAGACATGCTAGACGCCATTCAGGCCAAGCTGGCGGAGAAAGAACGGACAGGAGAGGTCGCAAAACTTCAGAAGCAGTTTGAGGAACGCGTCAAGCGCCACGCTGAAACACCAGATCCTGTTGCTGGCCTCAGTAGAACGACGAAGGCTCGGACTTTCTATTGGGACCCAAGTGTCCGCGCTCCCAAAACCATTACAACACCGGACGGCAGGGTGATTGTTCGCGCAGGCGAAATGGCGAACCCGCTGGATTACGTTTCACTCTCCAATCATCTTCTTTTCTTTGACGCGCGCGACCCAGAACAGGTCGCCAAGGCCGTCGCCTTGATTGAGCACTACGATGGCCGCGTCAAGCCGATTCTTACGGGCGGTCCTGTCATCGAGCTTATGCGCACATGGAAGAAGCGCGTCTATTTTGATCAGGGCGGCGCACTAACGCGTCGCTTTGCAATCCGTCATGTTCCCGCATTGGTTTCTCAGGAAGGCAAGCGGTTGCGCATCGACGAACTGAAACTCTGATATGCGACATCTCGTAAAAATACTTTCCATTCTTGCGCTCTTGTTCGCGAGTCAGGCCAATGCTGCGCCAGTTTGTCACGGCAAGTTCTTCAATCCGATTACCGATATCTGCTGGTCGTGCATCTTCCCTCTCACCATCGGCAATCAAGAGGTAATGAAAATGGATCAGGAAGGAACCGCTGACTATACCGGGTCGCCATTGTGCGGCTGTACAAACCCGTTGCGAGTGGGAATTTCCGTGGGCTTCTGGGAGCCTGCCCGCATGGTCGAAGTTTCCAGGGGGGCGTTCTGCTTCCATAGCTTGGGTGGGATCAGCATTGATCCGGGGGTTGATGTCCCAACACACACACAATCCCAGAAAAAAGGGGGAGGGCAGAACCATAGTTTTTATCAGGCGCACTGGTACACATCCCCACTGCTTTACTGGTTGGAAGTGTTGTTGGATAACTTCTGCTTGGAAAAGGGCGTCTTTGATCTCGCTTATTTCACAGAGGTCGATCCGTTGTGGGCGGATTCGGAGCTGACATTTATCTTGAATGCCGACGTCGCTCTATTCGCAAATCCGTTGGCACAGGCCGTTTGCGCCGCAGACTGTATTGCCGCAACCGCAGGATTCGGGAGGAATGAACTGTACTGGTGTGCCGGATGCCAAGGCGCGATGTATCCGCTGAATGGATGGGTCGGCGCACATATCGGTGGTGTCCAGGCTTCCGCACTCATCGTGCAGCGGCTTACCAATAAGATGCACCGTGAATTTCTCATGTGGTCAGGGAAAGGGAATGACGGCGTATGCGGTTTCTATCCACAACCACTGATGGACAAGACAAATTACAAATTCCAGATGACCTACCCGACGCCGCAGACCGAGAAGATCGGCGGCAAGTGCTGTCAGCCATATGGCAGAAGCAGCGCCTTGTGGGGGTCTGGCAAAGAAGTGCCATATGTTGGAGAAGACTTCGCTTACCAGATATTCAGGAAGCGTGATTGCTGTGCTTCCTATATGCCGGGTCCGTGATCATGAAAAAGAGATTTGTGTTGATAGCTGCTGCTTGGGCTTTATCGCTACCCGCTTATGCTCAGGACCAGGCCAATCCTGGGGCAGCCATTTCTGATGCGGCACTGGAAAAGGCGATGGCAGATGCGCGTGCCAGGACTGAGCGAGCTAACCGTGAGATGGGGTATGCGCCGGCAAAGGTTCCACAACAACCAACGATGACCATCCCGGCAGAGAAGCTGAAGGCGGCGAGAGCGGCCCCGATCGCCGATCCAATGGAAATCGCGAGCCGATACAAGAATCTTGATCAACGCCCCGATGCCCCAACGGAAGATCTGCTCGTATTTATTTCCACATCGATGCCAATCGAAGCCCTTCGCAAACTGGGTAACCAGGCGCGCCGGGCCCGCGCGATCCTTGTTTTGCGCGGCATCAAGGGGGGGCTCAGCAAAAACAACTACGAGGAAACACTGCGCATCCTCAAGCCGGTGGTAGAAACAGGGGCCTCAATACAGATTAATCCCAACCTCTTTAAGCAATTCTCGGTAAAGACGGTACCCACCTTCGTCCTTACTGAACCAGGGCGGGCCTCGCAAGGATGCGAAGGGAATAGCTGCATGGCGGGCAGCATTTCCGTTCAGGGGGACGTATCGTTGGATTATGCGCTTGAATACTTCTCACAACACGGAGGGGCAATGGCACGAGTTGCAGAGGAGAGGCTTAGAAAGATGGAAACCGCGCGATGACAAGAAATTTTGTCCGAATGGTGATGGTTAGCATAGTCGGCTTTTGGGCACTCACCGCCCAAGCCGACACCCCAATGACAGCCTCGGACGCGTTCGCCCTGGGTAGTTCAACTGGTTCTTCGTCTAAAAGCGAGGTGTTTGGCAGCGTCAGCACGACAAACGCGACCACCAATCTCCCTTCTTATGGAACCACGGCACCAGAAGCAAGTTATTTTGGGGGTGGGACAGGGAATACGATGTTGCCAGGGCAGACCAAGATTAGCGGTTGTGGCACAACACCCCCTTCCGATGCCGCAGGCGCCATGGAATGCAACGCAATCAACTACCTCAACAACATTGGTACCTACAAGCCAGCGATTGGGCTGACAAAGAACGATCCGCTGTTCATGAAGGGCAAGGAAATCCGCAACGATCCCGGAGCGATCGCAGAGAATTTAGGAAAGAATTATGAAGCCTGCAAGGCGTCCACGACGATAGATTCAGGCTCTACGACATTTGAGGTGTGTCATGAAGCCTTGTCAGTGTCGCAATCGACGTGTCAGGTGAACCGCGTGGTGAAAGTCGCAATAGACCGCACTTACCAATGTATAGATACCAAATCCGTTATCTCCACCCAGACGTGCAACAAACAGCTTGCCGTTTCGGTAGCATGGTTCAATAGCTGTACACCAGGGAGTTATTTCGGCAATTTCTGGGTAAACACGTGGGGCAATGGAGAGGTTGGACGTCGATGGGCGGGCATCATCATCAATGCTTACTGTGCGCCTGATGCCGCCACCATGCAATTCTCCATGAACGCCACATGCACAGAAAGCCCATGTTCTGGCTCGGCTGTGTTCGCCGTAAATGCCGCTAATGGCGCAACATCACCGCAGGTCTTTACTAATTTTGTGGGGCGTTCGTGGTACGGCACGGATTACTTTAATCGAGTGAACTATGAAGGTGGTAGCTGTAACGCAACAAACTGTAATTTCACGTTTTCGACTGCTTATGAAGACAGTTCATGTTACTGGGACGATTACTCCGGATGGGTATGCAATTCGACATACATCATTCGCGCTCGCGGCACCTTTAGCTTTGTCCGCCCACACTCGTACCACGTTGATACGGATTCATGGACGGATAATTGTTCACAGCTCAATGCGAGAACGCTGTGAAATCACTCTTTTCGTATTGCGTCGCGCTTCTCCTTCTGCTTATTTCAAACATGAGTGCGGCTGTGCCCACATGCCAAAAAACGGGAGAAGTATGTGTCGACGGGCCAAGTACAAAATACATCTCCGGCGCCAACATCTATCGTAATTGCTGGAATTACATGGCCACATACAATTGTGTCGACCCGAATGCTGTGGACTACTGTCAGCCAGTGAAAGACCTGGGCTGTGGCGTGACTAATTCGGGCTGTAACCAGGTTGCGTTTAACGGCACATGCCTGAATTACAAGAACACCTACCTTTGCACAGACGGCAAAGAGGTTGCCACACCCCTGCCAACCAATGTGTGGCTTATGGCAACAACCTATCGAATCACAAAGGATGATATCGACGATTCGGCATGCGCAGCAATGGCGGCAAGCGGCACGTGTGCGAAGCAAGGCGCGGACGTTTGTATAGACGCCACTCCCACCAAGAACATCAACGGCCTTGATGTTACGCGGTCATGCTGGGCCTGGGAACGGACATACAACTGCAGTTCTTCCAACATGATTTCGGATTGCCAGGAGTTCAGCTCGAATCCGAAGTGTACCGAAACCGGGAGCAAATGCGTCGAAACGATGGATCAAGGGAAAGGTCCTGTCTGCCAGGTCGTTGAGCACACGTACAAATGCACTACAGGCGGAAGCGGCCCAACAACGGTTGCTGAATGTGATACACAGCAATTCTGTATCCAGGGAAACTGCTTCAACACAGGCTATCTGGCGGACAAGGACTTTGGAAAGGCCGTCAGCGGGATGGAGATTGCCCGCCAGGCAGGGTTCTACCTGGATCCTTATACTTCAACATTTTTCAATGGATCCAGTGGCAAGTGCGACAAAAAATTATTCGGTTTGGCGAACTGTTGCAAGACAAGCGGCGGTGGCGGGTCGATGAATAATTCGTCGATGGCTGTTGGTGCCAAAGCAGTTGATTTTGGCTATGAATACGTGCGCGCAATTGGCTCGCCATACGCCTACGACATGATGTTCAATTCCAGCATGCCATGGCTGGTGGATCGCTCCGTCGATGCCTGGTCATCCAACGCCTGGTCATACACTGGAGACGTTAGCCTATATGGATTTACCTTCGAGGTTGGAGTGAACGGAATTGCGTTCACCGGGTTCGATCCGTATTCGTTTGCGATTTCGGTCGCCATTCAAATTGTCATGTCAATGCTGGAATGCAGCCAGGACGAGCAGCTGCTGGGCATGAAACGGGGTCAGAATCTTTGTGTTTATGTAGGGGACTACTGTAGTTCGAAGATTTTGAACGCTTGTGTGACCAGAACCGAGGGTTATTGCTGCTATAACAGTCGTCTGGCCAAAATTATTGCTCAAGGCGGCAGGGCGCAACTCGGTAAATCGTTCGGTAGTGGCGAGAACCCAGACTGCACGGGCTTTACGCCAGAGCAGCTTCAAGCGATCGATTTCAGCAAGATCGACATGTCCGAGTTCATAGCGGAAATCGCGCCATCGGTGAAGAGCGCCACGCCAGCGATGCAGCGTGCCCAAAACAAAATTCAGAGTTACTACGGACCATGAGATATCTTGCCGCCATATTTTTATTGTGTGCCAGCGGACTGCTACAGTCAGCCATTGCTGATACGATCGAAACGACCAATTTCCGCGCATTGTTCGCTGAAGCAATAGACTCGCCAAATGGGAACGCACGAACCGAGGTGCGTGGAGCACTCCTTGAGAAGATGCAGAGTGAGATTAAGACGAATGCCAGGATCTTTGTGGATGTCAAAACAATAGGCACATTGAAACAACCAGGGTGCAAGCGCCTTCAGGTATTGTTTTCCGCGCCGGAATCGCGGTTGCCGACCAAAGATGGCGGTGTTGCGCCACTTAAAGGAGTGGGATTCCAATTGAATATGTGTCGCGACGGTCGTCCACCGATGCAGGCTCAGTGATTGGGCATAAAATTTCCAGAAATAGTCATTGATTTATGGAATCATTGAAGTATTCCGTAGGCAATGAAGCCGTTCGGGAACAGGAGGCAAGATGAAAAGAGTTTTGAATGTAATTGCAGTCCTGTCTGCGCTGTCGTGTGGATTAGCCAACGCGGGCAACGGAATCAAGCCTGAATTGATTCAATATAGGAACTGGTCTGGCGAACGACCCAACGTGACGACAGTAGTTTCCGGTTCAATTGGCGCGAACGTTCCTCTGTTCGTATGGCGATACAACGTCTCGTGGACAGCGCAGGATAGGAGTCAGGTGGAGAGTCAACGAAAGCAACTATGCGATCTAGTGAATAGTGCCATGGGGGAGAAATGTTCCGGCTCGGATAGTCCAGCAATTGCCATATCCGAGATTTTTCTTGGCCCCGCAAAAGACTTTAGCCCATCCCCGGTTGCAAACGAAAACCGGATCGGCGTTCCGACTCTGGCATCCATACCCCCTGGTGCGAAGCGCGTGCTACATCTGAGTGTGGCCACAACCCGAAACAAACCGGCAAAAGAGGTTGCTGCAATCGCCTTTGATGACCAGGTTTCGGACGACGCTCTTCGTCAGATCGCATATGAGGATGGTGTTTTGCGTGTTGTCGGATACAGAGAAGACTGAGATAAATTAACCAATAGGAGATAGGGCATGAGAGCATTTATTACACTGTTGCTTGCTGGGGCTGTTCTGACACTAACGGGTTGCGCGACCAGCTACAAACCGGGTGTTTATCAATCGGGGCAAGTTCAGCAGGCCATGAAAGTCAAGTTGGCCACTGTTATTGAAGTACGCGAAGTTGATATCGCTACGCCGGCATCCGGAAGCGGTGCAGCAGCCGGGTCGGCAACTGGCGCGGTGCTTGGGACATCAATCAATAGTAGGGGCGGTATTGTTGCGGGCATCGCAGGGGCTGTCGTCGGTGGTGTTGCCGGAACCGTTGCGGAGAAGGCTGTTAATGCGAAGAAAGGTGTCGAAATTCTCTACCAGCTTGACGGTAGCGCCGACATGATGGCCGTCGTCCAAGAGCAGGACGAAAATCCAATACAGGTGGGTGATCGAATCCGCATCATGGAAGGGTCTTTCGCTACCCGTGCAGTGAAGATCCCGAAGGTGTAGGAAAGATTAAATATGGTCGATGGAAGTAAATACATTGGCTCCGGAATCGGGTAGGAGGTAGGGTCACCCCTACCGTCCTCCCACACCACCGGACGTGCGGTTCCGCATCCGGCGGTTCATCGAACACACTGGAGTCGTCGCTTCGTATCGAGCAGCGACACCAGACCTAACCGATCAAAGAAGCACTTCGGGAAGGCCGCGTTCATGTGGCTTGCGCCACTGTTCCACCACGGCCCGCGTTGGTTGCAAGCCGAGCGCCATGCACGTTCTTCCGTCAGTCCCGCCTTCATCAGGTTCTTGGCACGAGTATACGGGCGTTTCCACTGCCGCCACAGGATGCAGCGCAGTTTGTGCCTGATCCAGCCATCCATCTCTTCCAGCGCCTTCTTGGTCTCGGTCAGCCGAAAGTAGGCCATCCAGCCGCGAAGGATCGGGTTGAGTTCGGTGATGACTGTCGCCAAGCTGCGCCCTCTCGCGCCTTTGAGTACTTCACGGATTTTGCCTTCCAGCCGTTGATAGCTGGCTGGCGCAATCCGCAGTCTCGGGGCTTTGTGCCAAGTCAGGCTGTAGCCCAGAAACTTCCTCTCCCACGGGTGCGCTACCGCGCTCTTGGCCACATTCACCGTGAGCTTGAGCGTGTCCGCCAGGAACCGGGTGATGCTCGCCATGACCCGCTCCCCTGCCTGTCGGCTTCTGACGTAGATGTTGCAGTCGTCGGCGTAGCGGCAGAAGGCGTGGCTCCGGCATTCCAGTTCCCGGTCCAGCTCCGTCAGCAGGATGTTCGATAGCAGCGGACTGAGCGGTCCACCTTGCGGCGTGCCTTCCGTCCTTGGGGAGACGATCCCCTCTGCCATTGCGCCCGCTTCGAGATACCGACGGATGAGGCAAAGTACTTGCCCATCGTCGATCTTCTTCGAGAGATTCTCCATCAGCAGGTCGTGATTGACGCGGTCGAAGAATTTCTCCAAGTCCATGTCCACCACTATCCTGCGACCTTCGGCGACATACTGCTTGGCCGCCTTGACCGCTTGATGGGCGTTCCTCCCCGGTCGGAAGCCGTAGCTCGATTCGGAGAAATCAGCCTCGAAGATCGGCGAGAGCACCTGATGTAACGCTTGCTGGATCATTCGATCCGTCAGCGTTGGAATGCCGAGTGTTCTCACTCCACCTTGCGGCTTGGGGATGTCCACCCGGCGCACTGGCGAAGGGATGTAGCTTCCCGCCAGTAGTTTGGCCTTGATCGTCGGCCAGTGTTGCTTGAGATGATCTTTGAACTCGGCCACGCCGATGCCATCGACTCCGGCAGCGCCTTTGTTCTCGACCACCCGCTGATAGGCGAGTTTCAGGTTGCCGCGTTCGCACACGGCGTCCATCAGCCCGCTTTCCCGCTCCCACTCCGCTTTTGTGCGGCTGCGCCGCATCCCTCGCTACGCTCGGGACCAGCCTGCGGCTGTCCTGCGCCTGATGGCTGGTGTCCGCAGACGGGTCGTCACGTCAATCTCGGCGCCCAAGCCGGCCCCGCCGGCGATCCGCGCCGGCTCCTCCGTCTGGGTATTCGCTTGCCGCAAATCTTCTGCCTTCATTGACTGTCCGTGTGTTCCCGCCGCCTACTCGCGGCTTTCAATGTTCGGCCCTTCGGCCCAAATAGGCGCCTACTATGGCCTCTGCTGACTTCTGGCAGTCCATCCCGCGGCCTCTCGACCGCAGTAGCACTTGGCAGACCGCCAGATCTCCCCGGGTATGACGCACCCACCTTCACGCTTATACCTGTCGGATATACGTCACGGCGTCCCGTGCAAGTTTCGGGCTTTGACGATAATTGCCGCCTTACCCCGCCGTGCCGCCTCGTATCCGCTTCCTGTTCGTCAGGCCAGCGCTTTGCCTTCGGCTTCCTCCAGATTCGCAGTCGCCCATTGGTTGCAGGAAATTATGCAATAACCGTCCAAAACTGCTGTTAAAAGCATGGTTATAGCGGTATTTCTGTGTTGTACCAAAACTTTGCGGACAGTATCTTCACAGGATGCTCCGCATCCTCTTTTCTATCGCACTGGCCATCACCACAGCTGCCTGCTCAACGACGGGCGGATCGGTCGATTATCGTCAGAAATCCCCACCGGAATTCCGTGCCGCGGCCGCTACCATTATGGGACACGATCCAACGGCGATTGAGGAAAATTCCGATGCACCACAACCCAAAATCAAGCTCAAACCGTCTCCGGGCAGGGCTGTGCTTGCAGGAGAGCGCAACAAGGAGGTTTTGACCTCCAATCTCAAGAGTGGCGCCTACATCGCATTTGTCGGGGAAGTCCCTGTCACACGGTATTTTCGTCTTCTTGGTAGGGCAGACTGTGATGACTGGGTGTATCTCCAGTTGATGAACCCCAAGATGGTGCGCAGCAATCCGCAGTATTACACCAACGGGGACTTCAGAGGCGGGGAAGCGCCATGGAAATGTCTCGGCCTATTCCATGACCGATACCATGCACAATCTGATGAGCGTCTGAAAGGGGGCGATGGTGTCATCTTTGACCCGGCATCGGCCCGGTTCCTGGAGGTAGATGCCTTCACTATCGGCCATAAAAAGCTCCACATGGATGGATGGGCGATTCTGTTTGCCGAGCCGACTCCGGATGAGCTTCATGCCCGTTTGGTAGCCAAGCCGATCACGGCGGCTGACAGGCTCCAGATGAGGGCCGCACTTTACTGGATCGAGCAACACCATGCCACCGAGTATGCGGATGAGGTTATGGCACTACTGCCAATTGGATCGAAGTTCGACGCGCTCAATGACTGGCATGAAGTAGAACACGCAGCCCTGCGGATACTGGCCGCAATCGCCGCCGATGTAACCCCCACGGAAGTCTGGTGGACGATCCTGGAAGCGGGAATCACCACATGGCAGGGCGCCGACACAACATTTACAGTTCCGGGTTTGAGCGTCGGGCTGGCACCTTACATCGCCGCCAATGTCCTCGTATGTCATGGCGACAAGAAAACTGTTAAGCGCCTGGTCCGCGTAGTGACCGATTCCGTTATATCTCAACACAAGGCCGCAGCAGGGAAGGCGCTAGCGGTACTTGATGCCAAGGCGTTGCAACAGCTCATTGATCAAGGAAAAACAGGTGACCTGACAAGGAAAATGCAGGCCACGTTAACTCGTGACCCCATTCCTTACCAGTGCCCCTATCGGAGTTTCCAGAATGCGATTTAAACACCTCCTATTTATGGCAATTGGCTCATTGATTGTCACACAGAGTCAGGCGTCAAGCGTGCCGTCACAGGTTGCTACTGGCGTCTGGTGGGATCAAAGCCCGTGGGGAGACCCGGATCGGGGCTTCAATTGGTATCCAGATCCACGCGAAGAAATGCGCCCGCCGGAGGAAAAGAAAGCGGAAAAGAAGCCCAAGACGATTTACGAAATGACCACCCTCGAAGAGGTCAAGAAGGAACTGGAGCGAATCAAGGGCGTTGCCGTAATCAATCCAACCGAGAAGAACGTCCATGAGTTTCTGAAGGCGCAAAACTACGTGATGAATAAGGCGTCGATGTTTGCGGACGTTTCTCGAAGGGTGGTCTGGTCAAATCCGGACGTGAACTACACAGCTCGGAGCCCGGTAGCCAACTTTGCGAGTTTAAAGGTTCGAGAACGGCGCGACAAAGAGCGTGAAGGGACAATGGCCGAGCTCGCACAGACCCACGGGATACTCTTTTTTGCCCGCTCCGACTGTGACTTCTGCCATGACCAGGCACCGGTCCTTAAAGCCCTCTCTGCCAAGACGGGGATGCCGATTCTCACCGTGTCACTCGATGGTAAGCCTATCCACATGTTCCCGGATGCCAAGGCCGATAACGGCATCTCCATGATGGCGTCGGGTGGCAATGGGATTCAGACTGTACCGGCGATGTTCCTGATCGATCGGAGAACCCAGCAGATGATTCCGCTCGGCACAGGAGTCATTGCGGCAGAAGACATCTCGGAACGCATTCGCGTATTAACCAAAACCACCCCTGGCCAGGAATTCTGATCATGAAACTTCGCACTCGACTGACAGCCGGCACGCTCGCCGTTTGGTTCGCTTTTGCGCCTATTCAAACATCAGCAGACTGGATGCAGGATTTCTATAATTCGGCTGGTGCCGCCTCCAATGTAACATCGCCACAAGCCATAGCCTCACAATCAGTGGTCGGGTATTCCGGCGGCGGATTGACGTGGCGCGTGCCCAACAAGAACTTTCAGCCCATTTCGATTTCACCTCCGTCTCTCAAGGCAGGGTGTGGCGGCATCGACATGTATTTGGGAGCATATAGCTTCCCGAACAAAGATGCTTTTGTTCAGGCGCTCCGCAACTTCGGCCAGGCATCTATCGGTTATTTCTTTGAGCTGGCGTTGCGAAGCATGGCGCCAGAAATCGCGGTGACTCTCGAAGTCATCAACGACCTGGCCCAACGTGTAAATCAGTTCTCCACGAACTCCTGCTCTGCTGCAAAAAAAGCGGTAGATAGCATTGCCGGGGACTACATGAAGGCCAACGCACGGGATGCGTCCGGGTATGCGCGTTCTATCGGGGAATATGTGGATGAAGCCGATGCGATGATGGGCATTCAGAGTGGCGGCTATTCCAAGGCGCTCGAAGAGAAATATAAGCAGAACTATGGGAAGGCAAAAGGATCGCTTACCAGTGCCGATGCAGGATCCAAGATTCCAGTGGACGTGAACGTGGTCCGGTGGGTCTTGGACAACGCCAACTCCTTGGATCTTTCAACTGACGAGAAGGATCTGATCATGTCTCTGGTCGGCCCAACCTTGATTATCCGCTCAGGCCCCTCCGATGACGGCACCGATACGGTTCAGCATAACAACGGAAAGCCGAAAACCCTGGATTTCAAGGATCTGGTTGGAACTCTAACGGGCACGCCGGCGCCGCTCAATGTGCTCGTTTGCGATAGCGAGCCGGAGTGCCTTAATCCAACCCCTTCAGCAAAGGCTTTCAAGCCATTTGCCACCCGCGCCATGGAAGCGATTAATGCCATCCGTACCAACATTTCCAGCCGCCAAGCGGCTTCCGCTTTGGCGCCTGAGCACCAAACCGTTCTCAAGTTATCCTCCGTGCCTTTGTATCGGGCGGCCGCCATGGCAGAAAGCACCGGGGTTGCCGCCGTGGTGGCGGACGCGATGCTCTCCGACCTAGCCGACTATGGCGCCATCGACGCCTCGGTAAAGTTTGTGAATTTCTATCTGAGTGCGTTGGATAGAGCGCTCGCCGGCACAGGGAACAAGCTGCCTGCCAATTTTTCGCCAGAACTTGAAGCTATTCGGAGCCGGATTAAAAATATCCGCGACGATATGCACCAGCAGGTGAATCACTTCTACAAACAAAAGGGCGACCCATTCGTAAAGATCGACCAGCTCGATAAAGCGGAGCGCTACATGTACGCGAACCTCAACCAGATGCTGGCCGCGAACGCGCGCTTCGGCAAACGTCACTAAGAGGTCAGATCATGGGCGGCGTTTATACAATCTATGCGTACTTTAATTCGGAGCAGATACAGGGCATTCTCAATGCGATCGTGATGCTGATGGGGTCGAGCGGGGTGGACGGGGATTACCTCGCCATTGTGCGAGTCGCCGCCATTCTCGGGCTTTTCATCGCGGTGGGATATGGCTTTCTGCGTGCCCGTGGTGAAGACGCCGCCATGTATCTGATCATGATGGCGATCTTCTACACAACTTTGTTCATCCCAAGAGTCACCGTCACCATCGAGGAGCATGGTGGGTCGGGCGGCGGGGCACCGATTGTGGTCGATAACGTTCCACTGGGCCTGGCTTTCTTCGCCAGCACCACCAGCCACATTGGTTACTGGCTTACCGAAAAGACAGAAACATTCTTTTCCCTGCCGGACACGGAGCTTAGGTTGAGTCACCACGGGTTGATGGGTGGGGCGCGTGCGCTACGCGAGGTACAGGGCGCAGCAGTGCCGGATCCGGTTCTTGCGCAGGACTTGATAAATTTCATGCGAGACTGCATCAATCCGGAGCTGGTTATTTCCCCCGCCACGGTAACAGCGTTGCTGACGTCGACCAACATTTGGGCAGATTTCAGCACCCTGGGCCTGATCAATCCGGGCCGGATGGTGACACTCGCCGGTTCCGCCGGCGCGGAGCAATGCGATACGGCATATGCCACAACACTCGGAAGCCGGATTGCGCCGGCGGCAACATCCGAATTTGCACGGATCGCCAGGATGTTGAGTCCCAGCGCCACCCCAGCCAATGCCAACGTGATTCTGACTTCCATGTTACCAGCATCGGAAAGCCTGATTATGACCGCAAGTGCATCCACTACCGAAGCGGTTCGGCAGCGGATGATGATCAATATGCTGAACGACACGTCGGCTAGCATGGCGCAGATATTGAACGACCCAGCAGCAGCCCAGAACGCCCTTGGCTCGGCGATGGCGGCCTCCAACGCCAATTCAGCATACTCTGTCATGGCAAAACTGGCCCAGGAAACCCTGCCACTTGTCCGGAATGCGATTGAGCTGGTGGTTTTAGGGGTTTTCCCCATTGTGCTGCTACTCATCATTATCGCCGGCTCCAAGGGTGGAACAGTGTTGCGTTCTTACGTGATGACGATGCTTTGGGTGCAACTGTGGGCACCTCTTTACGCCATCGTAAACTACGTCGGCACCTTGGCCGGGGCCAAGTCCATGAAAGCTGCTCTGGCTGGAGTAGATGGCGTCTCCGTGGTCAATGCGGCCCAACTGATGAACACCACGATTTCCGCGGAAGCCATCGCCGGCATGCTTACGATCAGCGTGCCCATGATTGCCCTGGCGCTGGTGAAGGGTGGCGAGGTGGCCATGTCGGGCGTGACACAGGGACTGACCGGTCCGGCAGATCGGGCGGCCAACAAAGTTGGCGAACAGGTAGGGCAAGGCAACGTTGCTATGGGGAATACGAGTTGGGGCAACCATAATGCCAATAATTCCTCTGCAAACCACTCCAATTCATCCTTCGGCTATGTAACGCCGAATCGTGGCGATGTTCAAGGGGAGTTCGGGTCATGGACGGCGCGCGGCTCCCAAGCGGGCACAGGCAATTCGATCGGCAACCTTAAGGCTGAGTACGGAGACATGGGCGTTACGGGGAGTCACGGTTCCAGTGTTGGGGCGGGTCATGTGGCTGCAAGTGGGACACAGGCTGGTCTGACCAGAGGAACGGAAACAGGTCTGACCCAAGGAACCCGAGGCACCTACTCGCAGTCACAAGGGGCTGCGGCAATGGCTAAAGTTGGTCAAGCCCTCGAGCGTTCCATTGGGGGCGACTGGTCGTTCCTGTCCAAGAGCGGTGCGGGCGGAACACTGTCCACTTCGGATTCAGCTAAAGTGACCACGGGCAATCAACATAGGGAAGATATCGGAATTAAGAGTAATCTTGGGGTTGGGGTAGGAGCCGATACGCAATTCGCAAATCCAGCAGACGCTGCAAATCGCCAGCAGCAAACAACGGCTGCGCGCGAAGCCTTGGCGGGAACGCCAGCCACCGAAGCTAAGACAGGGGCGGCTCCAGCACCTGGCGTGCCAAATACACAGGGACAGCCTGCAACGCAGGGAGTACCGGCGGCCGCACAAAATCCTGGGCAAACAGCCACTACGGCTCCGGCATCCGCACCTGGTAAACCAGGCGCGCCGGCCGTTCCTGTGACATCTCAGGATCCACATCAAGCCACATCCAACAAGGCCTCCGAAGCAGCCAAGCGGCTGGGACAGGCTCCATCGTCCTCCAGATACGGCGTCACCGGCGCTATAGGCTTTAATAATAATACGGTCGAGGGCAAATCCTTCGGCGGAGAGCGGGGCAGTGCAGACGAACAGCGCCACCAGGCAGATCAGAATTTCGACAAGGCGACCAAGGCCGTCCGGGCACTGCAGGGACGCACAAGTAATTCTGGCGAGAGGGCTGCTATGGACGATTTCCTGGGCCAGATGTCCAAGTCAACGGATGCCATGTATGGCACCAAGACATCTTCTGCCCTGACAAGTACCGCAAGCTCCAGCGATTCGCGCAACGATGGAGCGACTGCATCCGTCAGCATGAATGACAACAATACTTACGGACAGGAGGCGCTTCGCCAGTCGGGAGGAAATCCCGAAACTGCGTTAAGGTCTGCTGTGACAAACCCAGGATTCCAGCAGAGTGTCGCCAATGGGGCAGCACCTGGAATCGCCAATTCGGCAGTTCCAGAGCATGGCCCGGCAACCGGAATGAGAGGCGCCCCACTCGATGCGCCGAAGTCGGTCGAAGGTCAGAAGACGGAGGGAGACGCTGCCGTTCAGTCAGATCGCGCCGGTAACGAGCAAAAGGCAACCTCTGCGGGCAGCGCCGCTATGGCAAAAGCCGCCCACCAGCGCGAGGCTATTGGAGCACCAGGGACGACCGCCATGCCATCGATTACACCAGCAGCAGATGCCTTCTCCGAGAATAAGAAAGGAACGGAAGCAGGGTTTGCCGATCAGCAGCAGCGAGCGCTTGTCGGCGCCGGAATCAATCGGGCAACGGAAGCCGTCTTTGCAGACAGAACTGGGATGTTGAGGCTCATGGATTCCTCTTTCCTCGGTGGGATGACCAGTCGTTCAGAAGTGCCGGAAGACACCAAGGCAGCATTCCGTACGCTTGCGCAGAATGACCAACCGGCAGCGCAGCGGCTTATGCAGATGGGGAATGCCGGTCGTGCGACCGAAGATGACATCAAGTTCCTGAACGAGCGAGCCAAGGTCATGGAGAACGGCAAGAGCCAATAAGCTTGATTTCCAGAAATGCTCAAGCATGCTGTCTCTTTCTGAAATTAATGCGACTTTTCGGAAATAGCTGCGACAAACAAGGCACCAGGGGAACTCGAAGATGAGTTTGTTACCGTTAGATTGGGTGGTGATTGATTCGCCGCCACACTGTCAACGCTAAATAGAAATGTCCGCTTTCCTGCAAAGTAGAAATGTCCGTTTTTCCTGTTTTTCTTTCGCTACGGTGTAGCGCGCTGTCCGTCGTGGGCGGATTTACCGACGGGCATTTTTCTCCATGGATGATCGGCGGCGGGTTTGTGGCCCGTGTTGCGCCGCGCCATTGCTTTATCGACTCGCGCATTGACCGATTTGCCATCTGCCACAGATGACTGTCGTTGCGGTTTGCTCATCACGCCATAAGTCAGTTTGCGCTTCTTCCAGAGCAGTTCCCGGCTCCCGTCAAAGTGCTCGTGGATCGTGACACGGGCTCCCCGCAACCCCAATCCCGTGCCGGTCGTGGCAACTTGCAGCAGCTGGTTTTG